>Ga0207647_10000021_pt1 | contig 121592 bp, 102 predicted proteins | sample KBSCornC2_FD_184295 | JGI IMG/M metagenome (GOLD analysis project Ga0207647, IMG submission 184295) | Corn rhizosphere microbial communities from Kellogg Biological Station, Michigan, USA - C2 (SPAdes) (version 2) | ecosystem: Host-associated > Plants > Roots > Rhizosphere ...
CTAATTACTATTTCATCCAGAATAATGATCAAACGGCCAACAATCTGGATGCGCTCATGCTTACGCAGGGTTATCGTCGTTTTTTATGGAAGAAATTGCTGAATGACCGTGATTCCACGTTTGCCTTTGCTCCTGAAAAAAATCTCGAAATAAGTGGTACCGCCAAAACTTCAGCCGGAGTGCCTGTTAAAGATTTGGATGTAATGCTGCTGACAGCTGATCGCAGAAGCACTCTCGGCGAAAGAACAGATAATAACGGCAGATTTAAATTTGCCAATTTGCCTCCAATGGCTGACAGCACTATGTTGGTTTTGCAGGCTACCGGTTCAACCAAAGTAAAAAACAGTACTGCATTTACTATAGATGCAGATAAACCCGGGCCGGCGGTAATGGAGGAGAAGGAGCCTGTTTCGCAAGATGATTTAAATAAGGCGATGTCTTTTTCAGACAATAACAAGCCTGTCATGGAGGCAAACGTTACAAAGAATGTTTCTTATAAATACAATTCAAAAACAGACGCCAGATCGAAAGCTGCTGTATTGAATGACAAGAATAATTACGAGTCATCAAACCTTGGCGGTTCGGGCCATGCCGATCAGGTGGTAAGCGGTGACAGGATCAAAAATGCACCAAATTTATCAACCGGGCTAAATGGATTGCTTCATGGGGTTAGTTTTACCAATGGTGTGCCATATAATCTTGTAAGCAATATACTTAGTAGTAGTGGAGCGCCGGTTACTGAACCTATGTATGTTGTTTTAGATGGCAATCCGCTGGAGCCAGGACAAAGTATAGACAATATTAATCCTTTGTCTGTGGCAACAGTTGAAATGTTGTCCGGAGCAAACGCGGCAATTTATGGCTTACAGGGAGGTGCGGGCGTTTTAGTAATTACGTCACGTAAGACAGCGGCAGACGTTGGCGGTACCTCAAGCGCTACGTTGGGCACTTTGTCATTTAGAATACAAGGATTTTATGTAGGACGGCAATTTTATTCGCCTAAATATGATATAAAGATCGCAGGCAATAAACCCGATCGGCGCAGCACCATTTTATGGTTGCCTGAGTTAACAACAGATAAAGATGGTAGTGCTTCGTTTGAATATTACAATTCTGATGGAAAAGGTTCTTATCGTATTGTAATGGAAGGGATTGATAATAAAGGCAATATTGGCCGTCAGGTATACCGATATAAGGTGGAGTAATTAAAACCGCCTGCCCAGGATGACCTTAAAAATAGCTTTGTCGGCACTGCTGGTTAAACCCCAACCCAACCCTGCATTAAATTCCCAGTTAGGATTAAAGTTCAGGTCGGTTGCCAGGAACAACTGGTGATCCTGTTCCTTTACCGGGTCGTAGTGAAAAAATGGTCCGGTAGACCCATAGTATTCAACTCCCAGGGCTACAACTTTAGTAATATCATAACTCTGCTTAAAATTAGGTGAGAAGATCAATCCTCTGTGTGAATCGGGGCCTGCAAAGCTTTGGTCAACCGTAGGATTGAATGAAAAGTACCATCTGCTCCATTTTTTATCGATAATTGGTCGTATTTCCAGGGTGCAGGTGTTGGGAGAAAATGCAGCTTTCTGAAACCCGAATTCTGTAGAGAGGCTAACACCAACCGGCCAGTGCCAATTTTCGGGCGCAGCTACACGGGGCCTGATGTGCGAACCAACATAGGCTGTTCGGCCATCACTGCCTATTGAGTTAAAAAAATAAAAGCCGGTTTCGAACCAGGTTGTCCAACCATGCGTGATCTCAATGGTTTCATGAAAGACGTGGCTGGTTGGTAATTCACCATCCGAAACGGTTTTACTGCCATCAATTGTGTAATTGCTGTGCAGCTCAACCATGGTGTGCCCTTTTTCTACCGTTTCTGATCCGTAGACCTGTATCTCGTAATTATCCTGCGCTTTGGCATCAATAATTGTAAATAGTAATAGAAGACTGAGGAAAATCGATAGACGCATGTTATAATTTATTGGTCAAACCTAAAAAAATAATTGAGGCTTGCTGCCTGTTTCGGGTAATAATACTATTACCGAAAAATGAAGTAATTCTGAATTAGGCATTCCAAGCCGAAGCAAAACAATTTTATTACAGATTTATGATTTATTTTACATGGAAAACATAACATAAGCTAGAATGACACTTATTGAACCAATAAAACAAGAATTACCCAATACATCGCGATTGAAAAAATATTCTCCAGGATTGCGTTTGTGGCATTGGCTCAGTGCCGTTATTATATCCGGTTCGTTGCTGACTGTGCTGGCTAATAGTACTATTACCAATGGACGCACAAACGTCGGAGTAATCCAAAAATCATTTGCTGAGAAGAATATATCCGTTTCTCAGGATCAGGCACGCGGTGCAGCCCATGAAATCAGCGATAGAGTTTGGGAATTACACACTTATTTTGGCTATACACTTATAGCACTTTTTATCTTTCGTTTAGCCTTAGAATTCAGCCACCATGCAGATCAAAAGCTCATAAGGAAATTAAAGGTTGCTTACACGGAGCTTAACGGGGAACACAGAAAGCAAGCAAAACACGAGGTGGTAGTGAAATCTTTATACATTACTTTTTATACGCTTTTAGGCATAATGGCAATAACCGGCTTGTGTATGGCTTTTGAAGACGATGTCCCATCTTTAAAAATCCATGCATTGCGCGAAATTCATAGCTTCTGCATGTACCTGATCATTGCATTTATAATCGTACATCTCGCGGGTGTGTTTTTAGCTGAAAGAAAAGATAGCAAAGGGATAATATCGGATATGATTAACGGCGGAAATTCCCGAGAATGACTACTTGGTGATCAGGTAGACACTGTCTAATACAGTTGAGCGTGTAGCGGCATTGACAAATTTGGGCAGAATGTTTTCCTGGGGATAATTGGGAAATGAGCTCAATATTTTAAAAGGCACATGCTGTTGGTTTAGGATATCTACAGAAAGTTTCCTGGCGTAAAATATAGAGCGGGGTGGGGGGCTGAAAGTTTTAAAGCTATCTAATGGGATATAATTTATTGGCTTTTTTGAATAGAACTGAAAAATGTTATTCTCAAAGCGGAGCGAATAAAGATGATAACCATTAAATGAAGCATCATTTACATATCGGGCGGCTTTAATTTGCCCATTATAATCAGCCATGATATTATAGAAGACGGTATTCAGATAAAAATTGGCAAAAAGGACCGCGATGCACGCTAAGAAGAATGCCCGTAAGTGCGGTATTTTTATACGTGGCAGAATAAACAGCAACCCCGCTGCCAGGACAGCGCAATCGATCATGAAGTATAATATGTCATCCGGCTTTGCAAAGTAGTTGATCGCAAAAGTGATCAGTATAAAAGCAATGCCGTAGAGGTACAGGGTAGCCTGTCTTAACGCTATTCCAAATTGCATTAATGGCTTAAAACAGTATGGTGCTGTAATGATGGCAAAAAGCGGGAAGATAGTATTGGTGTAAAATGGCAACTGAAACCTGGATACGGAAAACAATATCAGCAACAATAAGCCGCCGCTTATAGAGTAATATTCGGCCAGCGGACGTTTGAGCGCTATTCTTCTGATGCTTCTATAAACGGCATAATAAAACACCAGGCACCACGGTGCAAATGCCCATAAAAGGGTATGCAGATAAAAAATAATGTCTCCGGATTTTTTCTGGCTTATAGGCCCATTATTAACGAAACGGCCAAACTGACTGTCCCATAAAAACCACCGGATCCCCGACACCCCTTTCCGGTTGAAAACGGTTAATTCAGGATGCAGATCAAACTGGGTGTAAAGAGCATAAAACTCTGGTAATGTAAATAGTAAAGTGAGCAAGCCGAAAAACAACCATTTTCGCTGCCATAAGGAGCTGATTTTCTTTTTGAAAAACAATTGCCCCAGCAAGGCACCATAAATAGCAACAATAACAAATATGCCTTTGGTCATGATGGCGCAGGCCGTTAATAAAGCACCAAGTATCAAATCTCTGCGGCTATAGTATTCTTCCAGCCGGCTTATATGATAAATACTGCCGATAACCAGCGCCATTAAATAAGGTTCGGCACGTACGTCGGTATTCATCATAATTACATGCTGTGAGGTGGCTAATATGATAATAGCGCCCCATGCAACCTGCTCGTTATGATATTTCTTGCTGAACAGAAAGGTATATCTTAGACTGATCAGAAAGAAAATTAAAGCAGGCAAGCGATATGCCCACACCGATACACCGAATAGCTTAAAGCTGAGCAAAACCATCCAAAACGGAAAATGCGGTTTATCCAACCAGCTCTGGTCATAAGTAAAAAGGTCAAAGACGCTTTTATGATACAGCAGGTTTTTAGAAATAGACGCGTACAAGCCAGGATCATCGGTAAAAAAACGTTGATCGATGCCTGCGAAATTAACCACAAGCGCCAGTACAAACAGCAATATAAAATAAGGTTTATAACCGTCTTCCATTCAAATAGCAGCTGGCATTAGATTGATTAACCAGGTGCCCCAAAAGTACATTGTTTATGGTTAAGATAATAATTGAGACATAACCGGAACCGAACCAATAAAAAAATGGCCTTCTGTGCAGAAGGCATTTAAAAAATTTTAATTGTTGATGAATGGTTAATTGTTGGATGAATGGTTTTAGTTAAGTTGAGGACCAGTGATCTTTAAATTTCTGCCGCGGATGCAGTCAAAAACGTTTTTCATCATTGGTTTGGTAATATAATTTGTTACAAAAGGGTATCCTTTTGAGCGGTTAATATCCATTTGGAAAATAGATGACGAAACAACATATACCTGAATCTCTTTCTTAAGAGTTTTATAGATTTTTTGAAGCCCATTCAGGAAATCCCATCCGCTGTTGCCAGGCATATACAGGTCCAGGAAAATAAAATCCGGAAGTGCACTGATCTTTGACTTGTTCTCTTCAAGGTAGTCAAGCACAAGCTTGCTATCAAAAGTGTAAGTTGTTTCTTTAGCCAACTCGTTTTTGGTTAGCATAAATTGCACGATCTTATGATGGATCGGATCGTCGTCGATGATTACAAGTTTTGACATAACAGTTTAGATTGGTGCAACAAATAAGTTTAAGGTTCGTATAAATAAGTGATTTTCATGTAGGGCAACATTCATCACATATCGGGAAGATTTTACCCCATATTGATGTTTGTTGTTGTTATCTAAGGCCGGGATCAGAATTGCCGCGTATCGGGAATATTATGCCCCAATTGCACTGTAAAATGCCCGTATCTTAAATAATTTCCTTTAAAGAACGCCAACACAGGTTATATCACCTCATTTACCGCCTCACGCCGCTTCATCGCTGTATCGTTGTAGATATAATTGCCAAGACTATGCCACTTTGGTGTATTACACAGATGCAATCGCAACAAACTTGTTACAAAAACGATACTTAATTGTGTTACAGTTAATTAATCGTGTCAAATAAACCTATGCGAAAAATATCCTTGGTTTGTTCCAATTCGGATAGTTGTTTATTGACTATGGATATGATCTGTTTGTTTTCTTCCATGTAATCTTTCAAACATTCGGCCTGTTGGTGCAAGCCCTTCGCAGACGCAAAGTCGCGCGCAGCGAGCAAAAAGCCAAATACCTCAATTGCTTGTGATTTAAGTAATTTAAAAATATCGGTGTCCAAAGTGACCGGCTATAAGTGTTATAATAAATTTAGTAAAAATTAATTAATTATCCAATAGGTAAATTATTAATCAATACGACAAGTCATATAAGGTAGATTGCATAGACAGCTGTATTTTAATAGATTAGGCCAAAGAAAAGCCCTTGCTATTTTAGCAAGGGCCCAACTCACAACAATTGTTTAACCTTATGTTTCAAAGGTCAATTCCTAATTGTAATGTGACTTATTTTATAAACAATTTGAGAGGAATTTGGTTTTGTTACTGCAAAGTCATTTAATGTACGATTTGCCGGGATTTAATGTAATGGTGATTTTGGCATACATTACTGCTGGAAATTTCAATATAACTTTATAGCAAATCAATTAACAAAACTCACTATGAGAAAACTATTCCAATTAAAGACGCTTTCGCTGTTTGCGATAGCCTTTTTTGCATCTACAATGGTTTTTGCCCAAAAACCAAGTCCGGCTGAAACCGCAACCGGTACGGTTGCCGGTTCAGAGATCAAGGTAAACTATAGCAGTCCGGCTGTTAAGGGAAGAAAAATCTGGGGCGGCTTGGTGCCCTACGATAAAATCTGGCGCACAGGTGCTAACGAAGCAACCATATTTGAAACCAGCAAGGACATTAAGATTGGTGGCAAAACTTTAAAGGCGGGCAAATACAGCCTGTACACTAAACCAGGTGAAAAAGAATGGCAAGTGATCTTCAATTCAAAAACCGGTCAGTGGGGTATTAACATGGACGGCTCTACTACAGACGATCCTGCAAAAGATGTATTGGTGACGACCGTTAAACCAATGAAGTCAAAATCATTTAACGAACGGTTTAAAATTGAGATTGACAGCAAAGGAATGACATTGCTTTGGGAAAACCTGGCGGTACCAGTTGCGATCAAATAATTTAAACATTGAATGATGTGAGAAAGCCCCCTAAAGGGGCTTTTTTATTATCTGCTATATTTGCTTAATGGCTAAACGGTTTAACACACAATCCGTAAAATCGAGACTGATTACAATTGCAATATTAACACTGGCAATTTGCCTGTTAATGTTCATTGCCGGTTATCCTGATTTGGTGGAGCGATATTATTCCGATGGCTTTTACCGGGCAGTCTGTTTTATTTTTCACCCTATATTAAACCTGTTCCCGTTTAGCGTGGGGGATATTATTTATATCCTTATTATCGGTTATCTGGTTTACGCGGCTATAAAACTCATCAGGCTGTTGACTCGTAAGAAATGGCGCACGGCAGGTATATTTACGCTAGGGCTAATAATAGGCACACAATTATTCTCGCTGTGCTTTTATCTTTTTTGGGGGATGAACTATTACCGCCCCTCCGCCGCGGAAAGGTTCAATCTACCTGATAGCGGTTATACCACCGCCGATCTGAAATCAGTTACCGCCATGCTGATCGATAGCGCTAACCGCTGCCGTTCCAGGGTAACGGTTGCAGATATGCAGCAAGGTAACAAAGTTATTTATGCAACGGCGGTTGATGCTGTGCTAACGCTTTCATCGACATCAAACGATTTTCGCACGTTTAAGCCGCACATCAAACCCTCGTTGTTGACGCCACTAATGAACTATATGGGGACTTCGGGGTATTATAACCCATTTACTACCGAGGCACAGATGGATTACGATCTGCCCGTTTTTATCAGGCCATTTGTAGCTTGTCATGAAATGACCCATCAAATGGGGTTTGGTCCGGAGGATGAGGCCAACTTCGGCGGATTTATTGCCGGGACGCAGTCCAAAGATCGCCTGCTACGTTATTCAGCCTACTATGTGGGTGTACAAGAATTTATGTTCGCCTTACGGCGACAGGATAGTTTGGCGCGTAAAGAACTGAAAAAAAACATCTCGCCCGACGTATTAAGTGATTTCAAAACAGAGCGTCAGTTTTGGTTATCCTATGAAAGCAAGCTCGGCGTGTTAAGCAGTATATTTTACGATGATTTTTTAAAGGCCAATAATCAGCCACAAGGTCTTAATACCTATAACCAAATGGTAAGGTTGGTGATGGGATGGTATAAAAGGAGGTCTGTAGCTCACAGGTAGTTCATAGCTCATAGATTTATTATAACTATATATATAGCCATGAACTATAATCTATTAGCCATGATCAATCTATGAACCATCAACTATATGATATTAAACCACCACACTATCATGGTTGAACTGCAAATTCAGCTTCCCTGTCTGCGTTGAGTTGGCGTAGGGGTTACCATTCACAAACAGTTTTTCATTATCGATCTCGAGGTGCAGGTCGTCGACCATAAAGTTGCCGCGGATCCTGATAACCGCATCAGGTGCCAGTGCCTCGATCTCTGCTATGATATTATGCTCCAGCCCCATAACAGTATTTTCATCCATTTGATGGATATAGATAAGGGTAGAGCCATCGGCGTGAGTGATATGCAGCAAGTCCTTATGTACCGTGATGTCGGTTTTACCTGTTTGAGCAGGCTCATTTTTATTGACCTTAATTACGGTGCCGTCCATATCTTTTATATCAAGGTCAACATCCAGTGCGGTTGATTGCTGTCCCGCCGGCCTATCTCGATATATAGAATTGATCCTTAGGAAATTGATGTTGTGATCTGTGTAAACCAGCGTATTACCGGGTACAATAAACGAATTGGAACCCATAATAAATGCGTATTTCATGGCTTGATAATTTAAGTTTTAAATACAATAAGTAATTGAGGTGGTTTGTTTTACAAATTTAGGCAGAACCGCAAAAAGCAGTGCATTTTTTAATGATTTGGCCAACTACTATCGTAGATTTTTGTTGTAAACAGACAGTAATCATTTAACTATGGAAAAGTTAGCATTATTGGCCTGGTTGCAGGCTAAGCCTGGCAAAGAAGATGAATTGGCGGAACTTTTAAAAAGTGCCCAACCTTTGGCTACCGCCGAACCCGATACAGTAAGATGGTATTCATGGCAGATCGACGACTCGACCTTTGGTATTTTTGATACGTTTGAAGCGGAAGATGGTCGCGAAGCGCATCTGAAAGGACAAATTGCAGCTGCATTGATGGATAATGCTGATAAGTTGTTGGCCAAACCACCGATCATTGAGAAACTGAATATTCTTGCTGCTAAATGACCTAAGCAGCATTGTTGACGCCTTTTATTTTCCGCAAATGCGCCATCTATGCGTTTAAAGGTTATATTTGATACGCTTCAATTATAAACCTTTTACTATGATTCAACGAAAAGTTATTGGCTGGTCAATTATCATGGCCCTGGGCGGATTCCTGTTTGGTTTTGACACTGCTGTTATTTCGGGCGCCGAGCAGTCTATTCAAACTTATTGGCATTTAAGTGATTTGCAGCATGGATTCACTATTTCAATAGCGCTAATCGGTACGGTAACAGGTGCATTCTTCGGACGCATCCCTGCTGATAGCATTGGACGGCGAAAGTCGTTGATCATCATTGCTTTTATATTTCTTATTGGCTCGCTGGGGACGGCTGTAGCTACCAACTGGTACTTGTTTGTACTGCTACGCTTTATCGGTGGACTGGGTGTAGGCGCATCATCAGTTATCGCGCCGATCTATATTTCAGAAATTGCTCCGGCTTCAGCCCGAGGTAGGTTGGTTATACTTTTCCAGTTCAATATCGTTTTAGGGATCCTGATATCCTATCTGTCTAATTATCTCATTGGTTTACTATTTACCGATCCATGGCGCTATATGCTGGGTATCATGGCAATACCATCGCTCATATTCCTGATATTATTACGGTTTGTTCCTGAAAGCCCGCGTTGGCTGATACTGCATAAAGCACAGCATGATGAAGCCCGCAAAACCCTTCAGTTGGTTAACCCGGAAGGTTATGAACAAGAAATGGCAAATATCATCGCCGCAAAAAATGAGGAAGAAAAGGATGTAAATGCTGAAAGCTTATTTAATAAACGCTATCGGTTCCCGGCAACACTGGCGATACTTTTTGCCTTTTTTAACCAAGTGTCGGGCATTAATGCCATTATTTATTATGCACCGCGCATTTTCACAATGGCAGGCTTAGGTAAAAGCGCAGCTTTATTATCTACTACAGGTATCGGCGCAGTTAATTTGGCCTTTACTATGCTGGCGATTTGGTTTATCGATAGCCTGGGCCGCAAAAAGCTGATGTTTGTAGGTTCATTAGGACTTATCGTTACGCTTGGACTGGTAGCCTATTCCTTTTATGCAGGCAATATTAACGGAAATTATGTGACTTATTTGCTGATGGTTTACATTGCCTTCTTTGCCTTCTCGCAAGGCGCCGTGATTTGGGTATTTATTTCCGAAATATTCCCGAACCAGGTTCGTGCAAAGGGACAAACGCTTGGCAGCTTTACACACTGGGTAATGGCAACTATCATTGCATTTTCGTTCCCGTACATAACCGATAAACTCGGCGGCGGCCATACTTTTATGTTCTTTGCCGTGATGATGGTGTTTCAACTGGTGTTTGTTTGGCGGATGATGCCGGAGACAAAAGGTAAGTCGCTGGAACAGATAGAACGTACCTTAACGATGCATTGATAAGCCCAGTCAGCTCAAGCTTTCTGGTCATAAAACAAATAAGCCGGGCTCCTCAGTGCCCGGCTTCGCATTAGTTTAGTTTAATTAAGGATTATACGAGGTTCTTTTTAATATAGCCAATGCTTTGTGAAATACTGTCGAACGGATTGCCCGGACAAACATCCTGCTCTACGAAGAAGTATTTTAGTCCGGCTTTATTAGCCTTAGTGAATATCTTTTTAAAATCAATCACACCGTTACCTACTTCGGTAAACATCTTTTTCTCGGTTTTATCCATATCCTTCACATGCCATAGCGGGAAGCGTCCGGGATGTTTATCAATCAATGCGATTGGATCCTGGTTGGCTTTGGTCAGCCAGTAAAGGTCGATCTCCATTTTTACCAGGTTCTTGTCGGTATTGTCCAAGAAGATCTCATACGGATATTTTCCATTTTCCTGTATAAATTCAAAATCGTGGTTGTGGTAGCAAAACTGTACGCCTGCTTTTTTGCAAGTTTCGCCGGCTTTGTTAAATTCTTCAGCCAGTTTTTTGTAGTGGTCGAGGTTGCCGCGCTCAGACGGTGCCAACCATGCGCAAACCATATATTTTTGACCAATAGAAGCGGCATCTTCAGCTGCTTTGTCCCAATCATTTAATATGGTGCCTTTACCTTTCATTGCCTCACCAAGCAAATAATGGCTGCTTGGCATAATCAGGTTGTTTTTTTTCAAAAGCTCCGCAAATGCCTTGGGCTCAAGGCCATAATATTTGCCATCGTTGTAGCTTGCCTCGACGGATGTGTAACCCAGCTCAGCTACTTTAGCCAAAGTGCCGGCTACGTCTTTGCCCATTGCATCGCGAACGGTATATAATTGCAGCCCGATATACTTCTTGTCATATGCAAACAGTTTTGGGGCAACTAAAACTCCAGCCGAAAATAGGGCAGAGGTTTTCAGGAATTCACGCCTGTTAATCATGGTTTTATTTAGTTTAATTGGTCTTTGTGTAAAAGTAACGCAATAGTTTATTTGTGACTAATTTTTTTGAAATAAGTTTAAAATCGGTCTGCAATGTGCCGAAATCATCAAAATATTACGGTACAAATAAATCAGGACAAATATCTTTATCTTCGGATAAGATATTAAACCTTAATAATCAGCACAATGACAGCCGCGATAACTCCGTCACCCAAACATCGTATAGAATCCATCGACATATTAAGAGGGGCGGTAATGATCATTATGGCCATCGATCATATCCGGGATTTTTATCATGGCTCTCCGAATCCGACTGATTTATCGGTAACAACCCCAATTTTATTTTTCACCAGGTGGATCACCCATTTTTGCGCACCGACTTTCGTGTTCCTGAGTGGTGTTTCGGCTTACCTTGCGGGGATGAGAAGAACGGAAAGTCAGCTGGCCTTATTCCTGATCAAACGGGGTTTCTGGCTGCTTTTCATTGAAGTGGCCATCATTACGCTCGCCATCACGCTTAATCCGCTTTACAACGTGCTGATTTTACAGGTAATATGGGCGATAGGGGGCAGTATGGTGCTTTTGGGGCTTTTAATATTGCTAAAAGTACCCACTAAAGTCATTGTGGGCATTGGCTTAATTATATTCCTGGGACATAATATATTCGACATTGAAAATGTGAATTTTATTAACAATAGCATTATCGGTAAGATGTTCATTTCTGGTGCCGGGTTTGGCGCCTTTGTTCCCTTTGGACCCAATCGCGGGATGCTAGTCGCCTATGCGCTTTTGCCCTGGGCTGGTGTGATGTTTATGGGTTATGGCTTTGGGCAATTGTACCGGAAGACATTCGCCGCAGCCAGAAGACGGAAGATATTGTTGTACACGGGTTTAGGAGCGGTTGTGTTTTTCCTGGTGTTCAGGTACTTCAATATCTACGGCGATCCAAATCCCTGGGCCCCGCAAAAGACGATTTCACTTAGTATCATCTCTTTCTTTAATACGACTAAATATCCCTGTTCATTGCTCTATCTCTGCATGACCCTGGGCCCGGCGTTGATTGTGTTATCTGTTGCTGAGAATATCAAGAGTAAGGCTACCAACTTTATGATTGTTTTCGGTAACGTACCGTTTTTCTATTACATATGTCACTGGTACCTGTTAAGGCTTTCGACCGTCATCGTTTTCTTCGCGTCAGGCTATAATTCGAGCCAGATCATTAATCCTAAACAACCACTTCTTTTCCAACCTGATGGTTTTGGAACAACATTGTTAGGCGTTTATGGAATATGGATCGTCATAATCACTATCCTCTACTTTCCATGCAGATGGTTCAGCAAATACAAGAAAACCCATAATCAGTGGTGGCTGAGTTATTTGTAAGGTCAAATGAATTGTTCAGCTATCTGTTTCAATTGAGCGGCTTGCACCACCCCGCTTTGACGCCATTTGGTTTCGCCTTTTTTGAAGATCATTAGCGTAGGCACGCTGCTGATTTTATAAGCTTGTGCAGCAGACGGATTTTTGTCGATGTCTATTTTGATGATAGTAAGCTTATCACCTAAAGTCTCTTTTACTTCTTTCAGTATTGGCGGCATCATTTTACAAGGTCCGCACCATTCGGCCGAAAAATCGATCAAAACCGGTGTTTCAGCATTTATTATTTCCTGGAAATTTGCCATTGGTTGAGTTTGTTTGTTGTATTAACACATTTGGGTTCTCTTTTGTTGGAAAGTTGTAAGGTTGAAAAGTTGAAAGGTTATTTTTTCTTTTTGTCTGCTTCGAATTTTTTTAAATAGTCTACCAGGCTCCTGTACAACTTTCCAACGTTTTTATTTCACTTCCATTGGTCGGTCCGTCGACTTCAAATACCCGTTGTCCGACAGCCAATCTGCCAAACGTTGCGGCCAGGTATTGATGGTTTTTAATCGCGAACGATTACCCATATTAAATCCGTGGGCGCCCTTGGTATACAAATGAACTTCGACAGGCACTTTAGCCTTGCGGTAGGCTTCTAACAATCTCACTACCGATGGCGAGCAACAGGCGTCGTCATTGGCGGCAAGCAAAAAAGCCGGAGGTGAATCATGCGGTATATCATCCGGTATAAACAGTGGGCCGGGATAAATCTGAACAATAAAATTCGGTTTTGCACTTGTATTATCGATCGCATCGCGATGGGGCGCGTCGGGCTGAAAGGTCACCATATCTACCACTTCGCCACCCGCTGAAAAACCCATTAACCCGATTTTATTAGGATCGACCCCAAATTCGGCGGCTCGGCTCCGAACCAAACGCATGGCTCTGCAGCCATCTTCTTTCGTATGAATATCAATTTTGTAAGGCGAATTGGTGTCACGGCCCAGGCGATATTTTAGTACGAATACTGCGACACCCATATCGCTTAGAAACTTGGCCAGCTCGATGCCTTCCGCATTAAAAACTAACAAACGGTGTCCTCCGCCAGGGCAAACAACAATGGCTGACTTGGTAGCTTTATCCTTTGGTGGCAGGAAAACTGTAAGTGTAGGGTTGTTGATATTTTTTACCCAATAGTCCTTCGCCTGTTCGGGCACATCTTTGAGTTTTTCAAAACCCGGAGCACCTTTTTCCCAAAGTGGGATCACGAATTGTTTGGTTTGAGCTGATGCCAGCAAAGGCAGCAGACAAATGAGGGAGATGAGTTTTTTGAGCATGATGTTGAAGTTAGCGAAATTTATACCAAACGGGATATGACATATGTCTAAAATTTTTATGGACCGATAAATGGTGACGTAATTCGATATTCATTATTCGATATTTCCTTCTGGCTAATTACCTTTATCCCGTGAACGAACAAACTACTTCTGCCAATTTCAAATGGCTTTATATCCTCATTGCAATAGCCGTTTTTGTAAATTTCAGCGGATTGTTCGTTACCATCATCGGTCCTGATGGCACTTTATACGCCACCATCGCCAAAACAATGGTGCTCAGGCACGATTACATTAACTTGTACGCACAAGGTGGCGACTGGCTGGATAAACCTCATTTCCCTTTCTGGATGACGGCCCTTTCGTTTAACTTTTTTGGCTTTACTACCTGGGCTTATAAGCTGCCCGGGATACTTTTTATGATGATGGGCGTATGGTATACCTATCTATTCGCCAAAAACCTGTACAATAAGGAAATTGCGTTATGGTCGGCATTAATACTATTAACTGCCCAGCATATCGTCATTTCGAATTATGACGTCCGTGCTGAGCCTTACCTCACTGGTTTGGTGATTGCCTCGGTTTATCATTTTTATAAAGCGTATAATCAGAATAATTTCTGGCACTTGCTGGCGGGATGCGTTTTTGCGGCTTGCTCGGTTATGACCAAAGGCATGTTCGCATTGATCCCGATAGGAGGGGCGATTGCCGGACACCTGATCATCACCAAACAATGGAGACAACTCTTTCATTGGCGCTCGCTGGCGGCAATAATGCTGACTATATTTTTTACACTGCCAGAGTTGTATTGCGTGTACCAACAATTCGATCTGCATCCAGAAAAGATCGTATTCGGGCATACAGGAGTTTCAGGTATTCGTTTCTTTTACTGGGATAGCCAATTCGGGCGCTTTTTTAATACCGGACCGATCAAAGGCAGCGGCGACCCGACCTTTTTCATTCATACTACTTTGTGGGCATTTTTGCCATGGTCGCTTTTGCTATTTGCAGCAATATTCCAGTTTATCCGCAAAGGGATTAAGAATGTGCAAAAAGAAGAATGGTATAGCATCTGCGGCTCGCTGTTTACTTTTTTGGTGTTCTCGGCATCCAAATTTCAATTGCCACATTATCTGAACATTGTATTTCCATTTTTTGCGATCATCACCGCACAATATCTGTATAGGTTAAGCGCAGAAAAGAGCATTTGGGCAGTGCGGATAACCCAGCTTATTGTTGCTGGTTTGTTATTTGTTTTGGTCGTCGTATTGAACTACTTCTTCAAACCGGACGCATTTAATATGCTGATCGGGATCATTCTTTTGATCGTAATTATTGCCTGGTTTATATTACCGGAGAAGATCAGCAGCAAAGCGTTCTGGCGGATAGGCTGCCGAACTTTGCTGATCTCCTTTTTTGTTAACCTTTATCTCAACCTGGCATTCTATCCTTCGTTGTTGCATTACCAGGCGCTTACCCAGGCGGCTTTTTACATCAATCAAAATAACCCGGATAAATTACCCGTGGTGCAAAGCGGCGATGTGCCCTTTGCGATGGAGTTCTATCTTAATGAACCTTTAACCAGTATCAATCCCGACGGCTCCGGTTCGCAGCCGCCAAAACCCTATTTGCTAGTTGCTCAATCCGATATCATTAATGATTTAAAGGCCAAAGGCTGGCAAATTCAGCATGTGAAGACATTTGAGCGTTATTGGATATCGCGTCTAAAGCCCGCTTTTCTGAATAAAAATACGAGAAGCAAGGAGCTTACTTATAGTGAGCTGGTAATTGTGAGATAATATAAACAATAAGGTGTAATAATTTTTTTTATCGCTATTGTAGCGAACGGTAACATGCATGCGTAATGGCAGTTGTTGAGTGTTGATAGTTTTAATAAATTGATCCAGCCATCAAACGCATTAATCCGCTGTTGAGCCTTCTGGTTATAAAAAAAAGATTTGCCAAGCCTGAACCGAACCTGCATCTACACAACAAAGTAACAGAAAGCCGCAGCGGACAATGCGTTTATGTCAAAGCAAACCTAAACAACATCGCATAAAAAAAGCATCAGCATTATTTTATTATTAATGCCGATGCTGTCAAATGTCTTTTGATGCCGTTTTCTGTCGCTGCTGATTTACGAATAGTGATTTTTGATCCCCTTGCGCAGTTGACGGAGGATCACGTCGTCAAGCTCACATTCGCATGATACACAATTCAATTGTTTATCAAATCTCAGCTGACCAAGTACTTTGCCCTGATCAACTACCAGGAATTTTCCCGTTTCGCCGGGTAAAACTGCCAGACTGCGTTGGTCATCTTTAAAATTAATTAACAAATGGAACTGACGTTCAGGGTAAAATGCTGATCTCTGTACCATAATATTCGGTCCTTTCCTTTTTTAATTTAGGTAATGAGGGGTTTAAGAATTCAAATGTAATGAAATTTAAACGCAATAGTGTAATAAAATTTAACATTATTGTTAAATAATTATTAAATGTCATTTTGCCATTTATCGCCGTTCTGTAAAAACTGAGCGGAATTTAGACTGATTCGAAGCGATTTTGCCTGGTGTATCTAAGTGTACTGAAACTGTTAATATTTAGTGTTATTTTGACGATTATAAAAAAGAAAATTTAAAAAGGTTTCCGAATAGTTAAATTGTGCAGGCGGCATCAGCGAGGGCAATTGAAACTCATCTTTATTTTTTGGAATAATACTGGTCTAAAAGTTTAGTGTAAGGCGGCCGTTCATGTGCCTATTCAATAGGTAAGTTTGACAGACTTGGGCAATAACCCAGGTTTTACCAATGACCCGATGGTACGTCGAACACAAATAAGAACAGGAGAATTTTAAAAGTATTATTGCCGATGTTGTCGCTTAGTTATTCCTTCAGTCCTTCAATCTCTTTCAACGTCTTAGGCAGATATTTCCCTAACAGATGATGTCCGGTATCGGTGATCAGAAAGTTGTCCTCTATTCGTATACCGCCAAAATCCCGATATGTATTGAGTACATCGTAATTGATAAAATCAGCAAATTTCTTTTCGGCCTGCCAGCGGTCGATCAGTTCAGGGATGATATAGATACCCGGCTCAACTGTCAGCACAAAACCCGCTTCCAGTTCACGGCCCAGGCGCAAGGATTTTAAGCCGAATATCTGCGTCTCTTTTTTTAGCGTCTCGGTATAGCCAACTAACGGTTCGCCCAGATCCTCCATATCATGCGTGTCCATGCCCAGCATGTGGCCCAATCCACATTGGAAGAACATAGCGTGTGCTCCTGCCGCAACGGCCTCAGCCGGATCGCCTTTCATCAGGTTTACCTGCTTCAGGCCCTCTGCTAATTTCAGGCAAGCGGCTAAATGAATGTCCTTGTACCTAACCCCGGGCTTCAGCATGGTAATCGCATGATCCATTGAGTTCAGCACTATTTCATATAACTCTTTTTGACGATTTGTAAAGGTTCTGCCTACGGGGAAAGTACGGGTGAGGTCGCCGCCATAATGCATCTCATTTTCGGCACCAATATCGCTCAGTACCATGCGCCCTTCCTGCAAAGTATTGCCATAGTAATGTGTGTGCAGGGTTTGCCCGTGGGTGGTAATAATGGCCGGATAGCCTAAACGAGAGTTGTTTGCAATAGCGGTCTCATGTGCTTTTGCCACCAGTTCGTATTCTTTTATTCCTGGGCGTGTATGATGGATCACATTCAGCATCATATCCACACTAATAGAAACAGCTTTTTCCATTTCAGCAATTTCCAGCGGAGTTTTGATCACACGCTGTGAGATAACTGCTTTGGTCAGCTTTACGGAAATATAGTCTTTTACATCAGCAAGACTGATGTTGAACCATTCGGCCAGTTTAATTTTATTCTCGGGCCTGTAAGGCGGAAGGATATGCACTTTTCTGCCCGCTATTAGCGCTTTATGCACATAATGAATGATCTGATCGTAAGGCCTGGTCCGGGAAACACCAACCTTGCCCGCCATTTCGCTAACAGTAGGCAAGGTGCCTGTCCATACAATATCATCGATAGTCAGTTCATTGCCGAAGATCACTTCATCGCCTGTCTCTGTATCGATGATCCCGGCTAATAAAGGCACATCCAAACCGAAGTAATAAAGAAAGCTGCTATCCTGTCTAAAAAGGTAGCAATTGTCTTTATAATTCATGCTACTGTCCTCATTCCCTAACAAAAGGATGAGGCCATCATTTCCTATATTCTGCTTTAAAACTTGTCTGCGGTCGGTGTAAACCTGTTTGTCAAAAAGGTGAAGTTCCATGCAGCAAATATATCCATCTTTGAATAGACGGATATATTTAAATTGTCAGATCAGGGCTTATTTCTTTTCGTGCAGGTAGGATTCGATAATGCTCGTCACTTCTTTTACCACCGGCTGTTTGAAGAAATCGACATGCCGGGTTTTTACAATCTTCTCGACGATCTCTCCATCGATGTATTTGCTCCATAGCTCCTTGAATATCGAATTCCGGTAAACCTGAACTTTCTGAAATTCAGATTCATCACCATCCGGGTTAGGCTCATAGATCAACAGCAGCTCTCCGCGATATTTTTGATTAGTTTCATACGAGTCGTGTATCTCATATATTTGGTTTTGTGTTTCCACCTCAAGCACTATTTCAGGAGCGTTTTGTTTGCCTTTTAGAAGCTGCTTTAAAAAATAGGGTAGCCGCAATCGCAGGTATTTGAATTTTAAGCCCGGCCGTATTGTCTTGAAAACCCGGATCTCGTCGAGTATCCTTCGGCTCAAAAATAATCGTTTTGAAGGGTATGCAGGGAAATGGCTGATGGCTGCCACCATATCCAGTTTATCGCCAGCTTGTTGCAATTGCACTGCTACTTCAAATATTGTCCTGGCGCCAAGGCTATATCCCACCAGGCAATAAGGTCCCTGAGGATATAACTTTTTGATATGCTCAACAATAAACTTTACGTATTCCTGAACACTTTTATATGGAAAGTTTTCGTGGTCTTCAGTATAGATTATGCCATACAAAGGGTTATTCCCTTGATAACTATTTACAAATTCATTGAATATGGTAGGGTAGCTGCTCCACGGCGGAAATATAAACAACGGCGATCCTTTGCCCTCTTTTAACAGGATAAAAGGGTTAACATCAAATATATCATTTGTCTCAATTTTGTTGGCCAACTGCCTTATTGTAGGAAGCTGGTATAGTATAGTTAAATTTAAATTGGTATTGGTTTCGGTATTGGTTTGCGCTACTGTTCGCACAGCCGCTAACGAATTCCCGCCAAGGTCGAAAAAGTTATCATCAATGCCTATCTGTTCAATATGCAGTGTCTTTTTCCATATAGCAACCAGTTTTTTCTCCAATTCTGTACTTGGTTCCGCAAAATCAGCTCTTTTTTCGTGGTAGCGTTCTGTGGGTTGCGGAAGGTTTTTCTTGTCGACTTTCCTGTTATTGGTTAAGGGTAGCGCCTCCATGTTGACATAATATCCAGGAACCATATACAATGGCAACTGCGATTTTAAAAAGGTATTCAACTCAGAAGTTTCGGCTGTGCCGGTAGTATATGCAACCAATTCTTTATCGTCCCCATTAATTACGCGTGCTACAACTACCGCAGCGGTTACTTTTGGGTGTTTTTCCAATATGGCCGATATCTCATCCAGTTCAATACGATAACCACGTATTTTTACCTGGTCGTCTATCCGGCCAAGGTATTCAATGTTTCCGTCAGGCAGCCAGCGGCCCATATCGCCCGTACAATATATTCTGTCGCCGGGTTTATTGGGGTTTTCAATAAATTTTTCTCTTGTAAGGTCCGGCCGGTTTAAATATCCTCTGGTAACACCGTCACCGCCTATACAAATCTCCCCAACCTCTCCAAAAGGCACCGGTTGTTTGTTCTCATCAAGAATATGGATCTGTGTGTTAGCTACAGGGCGCCCTATCGGGATAAATGAATATGGATTGCCGCTTCTATCAAATACATATTCAACCGACGTAATGGTCGTTTCGGTCGGCCCATATTCGTTAATAAAAGTGCAATGGCTGTTCCATTTTGCGGCAAGGGCAGGTAGACAGCTTTCGCCACCGGTTATCACACGCTTAACGCAGCTCATGTCCTCGATTGACAATTCTGCCAGGTAGGTAGGTACTGCGTGAACGTGAGTTACTTTTTTTGATATGATATATTTTTCAAGCGCCTTTGCATCCAGAAGCGTGTATTTATTGATAACCACTAACCCTGCGCCGGTCAGAAAAGCAATAAATATTTGCTCAGCGGACGGGTCGAAGGTGATGGTTGAAAACTGCAATACACGCTCGTCGGGGGTCATTTTATACACTTTTTCCTTCTGCCACCAAAGCAGGTTGACCACATTCCGGTGTTCAACCAATACGCCCTTTGGTTTTCCCGTCGAGCCTGATGTATAAATGCAATAGACCAGGTTGGACGATATTAAGCCGTTTTTTATATTTTGAGTACTGTATTTGGCTGATGATAATCTGAAACGATCCAGCTCATGATCATCAACCATAACCTTGCATGCGCTATCCTCTTTGATATAGTTGATACGATCTTCGGGATAATCCGGGTCGATGGGTACATAAGCGCCACCTGTTTTTATGATCGCTAGTATGGCAATGATCATCCATTCGCTGCGGTCAAGCATGATCCCCACCAATTCATCAGGCTGGATGGTATAGGTACAGTTCAAATAATCAGCAAATTGATTACTAACTGTATTTAGTTCAGAATAAGTAAATTCTTTATGTCCGAAAATAAGAGCAATATTATCGGGTGTCTTTTCTACCTGCTCATAAAAAAGATCCACAAGGCTCTTGTCCCTGGGGTAGTCAAAGAAAGTATCATTAAATTCATCAAACAATTGAATTTTTTCTGCTTTAGTCACAGGTTCCCTGGTCAATTTATCTGATAAAGTTTGGTTTGGCATTTTTTGTTTTTATAACCGCTATTTCTAATATGTTTTTAACATACAGAAATACTTTTTAGTTTACTAAGTACATCACCTGTTTACGAAAAATGTGATAAATAGGTTGTTATCAATCAAATATCGTGTTTTTATAAATTAGTCTTGCATACAATTTTATTTCTTTTGAGAGCCATCGCTAAAACATGCTCTGCTATTATTTCGTCAAGTATTTGGGAGACATCTTATTAACACATATCAAAACTAAAACAATAACGTAAATTTATAAAGTCCATATGTTAAGTCGATATCAAAAATTTGTGATTTCCCGCTCTGTTTTTATAATGATATCAGCCGGATAAAAAATGAAAACCGGAGTCGCCTTAAACAATCCGGTTTCATCCCTGGACAGGAAAACTGTTATGAAAGCTCAAAAATACCTTCATTATAAACAAGGAAAAAAAGATTAACATTTTTTAACTCTTTCGCTACGGGGTAAGAAACGAATATTAAGGCAATGGAGACAAGCCGATAAATGCCCGTCTTTTATTTACGCTATCCTTTCTTTCTATTGTAATCAGGTTATTATGATAGGATGATTGTGTGCCATAAATCTGTTTGCCAGTATCAAACAGGGATATTTTATCGGCAATTATCGCATAATTGCCAGCGTCAATTTCGCCTCTTTTGAAGGCTTCATTGATCAAAGGGAAATAACGTTTTTGTATTGAAAAATTTGTTTTTTGAAAAAGATAAATTAACGCATTGACGCCATCATCTCCAATATTTTTGGGGCCCGGCCAACCGTAAGTGTTAATGATCGATTTCAGTTTTAAAGCGTCTATGGAATCCAGCTTTTTGGTCGAATCTCTGTATGCTTTTACCTGCGTTGAGTTATTGTTATATTGTTTTAGAATGTCGGATTGCTTTAACTCCATTATAATGCGATGTTTGCGCATCGCTATAAGCTCTGCAGCTACTGCTGTTTTAAACACCTGCCTTTGCGTCTCTATTTCAGAAATTAATTGTGCCCACCGTTTGTCGCGATGCAGCTTCATAAAATCCGGCTCATAAATGATGTCATCATAGAATTTTGCATCGCCCCGGCTAATTATGATATATAGAAACCGATATGCACTATCGCGATAATGTGCTCTTGAACAAGCTCTTGCTGCATTAAATAAATTTAAGGTGGTTTGATTCGAAGTAGTTTTAAACGCCTTAAAATAGAACGTTGACGCATTTTTGTAAAGCTTCAATAAATAAAGGGAATCGGCGGATTTTATATTTCTGGGAACTGCGCTATTGGTTTGCGCTTTCAGCTGATAGGATATTAAGCACAGGTAGCAGCCTGCGATTACTCTTAAGTAAAATTTGACTACCGGCATCTTACCCGCATTTATCTGTTATGAAAACTGAAGTTACCGACATTATCAATTTGGGAGAAAAGATTAACATTTTTTAACCTTTCTGGCATTCGGGGCGGAATATTATATTTGATGATAACAGATGATAAAAGAATTATGCCCCATTATTTTTTAAAACTAAATCCCTGCCGGCCAACTTTTGCCCAGGATATGACAGCGGAAGAAAGGGCCATTATGATGCAGCACGTGGCTTATTGGGCCGATTTGATGAATAAAGGCCTGGTGGTAGCATTTGGCCCTGTAATGGATCCAAAAGAAGTATATGGAGTTGGGATAGTTAAAGTTGAGGGCGAAGAGCAGCTAAAGGAGTTGATTAAAAATGATCCGGCAACAAGTATTAACCATTATGAATATTATCCGATGAGGGCAGTGATACCGGTAAAATAAAAAATGCGTTCCGTATCTCACCTCGGAACGCACCTCAACATCACTCTCAATAATGCCGATTCAACTAAATCTCAGATAATATTTGATTATTGATCCAAGCTCTTTTATGATCGTTATTCGACCTTGTGCTATCAATTGAACCTGCTTTTTGTTTTGGGCAGGCTAAAATATTTATACCTTGTATATCAATCATTTGAGGCTTTTGTTTTCAAAAGATCAATATATTTTTCAATATTATTGAACAGAAGTTTCCGACAAAAATTGTCTGGGTATAAACATAAATTTTATTCCGCAATAAAAATTAAATGTTATTGGTACGATTGTAAACAATAATGTTAAATAATAGGGTATTTGGTGCGTGTTTATTATTGAGTGTTACGCTAAGAATTAAAAATATGAGAAAAATAATTTCTGCTATTCTGCTTTTTATACCATTCTGTTGTGCCGCTCAGAACTTCACGAAAAGTGAGATCATGCGGTTCAAAAACGAGGCAAGGGCAGTGACTATTATTCGTGATAATTGGGGAATACCTCATATCTACGGAAAAACGGATGCTGACGCTGTTTTTGGCCTGATGTACGCTGAGTGTGAAGAGAATTTTAAAGGGGTAGAGCGAAATTATTTGTACCAGCTTGGCCGGCAATCTGAGGTAGACGGTGAAAGTAAATTATATTCCGATATACAATTGCAATTGATTGCCGACAGTGCCGATGCTATAAAAGATTATAAATCCAGCCCGCTATGGTTTAAAAAGCTGATGAACGCTTTTGCTGATGGTATTAACTATTATCTCTACAACCATCCGGAAGTAAAACCAGCAGTTTTCCATCGTTTTAAACCCTGGTATGCGCTGATGTTTACCGATGGGAGCGTTTCGGCAACCCAAACAGGAGGGATAAATATCGATGAAACCCGCCGTTTTTACAGCAATGGACCGGAGAGCCTGGGAAAGGTATCATCTTCACATAATGCAGAGAATGTAATCGCCGACAGGGAAACCGGATCAAACGGATTTGCTCTCGCTCCGTCGCGGACCGCATCCGGGCATGCTATGTTGTATATTAATCCGCATGTGCCTTTTTATTTCAGGGACGAGGTGCATGTGGTAAGCGACGAAGGCCTCAATGTTTATGGCGCTGCTACCTGGGGCAATTTTTTTGTTTACCAGGGTTTCAATCCTCATTGCGGGTGGATGCATACCACCAGCAATGCCGACGTATCCGATCTGTATGCCGAAAGGGTGATTAAAAAAGATGGCAAATGGTATTATGAATACGATGGTAAACTGAAGCCGGTGATCACCCGGGAACTGACATTGAATATTAAAAATGGGGATAAAACAGAGCGCCGTACTATAACCGGGTATTATACACATCATGGGCCCGTGTTAGGTACACGTAATGGCAAATGGCTGGCCCTGCGGTCGAACAACCGTTCTTATAATGCCTTGCTTGAATCCTGGCTGATAACCAAAGCCCGTAATTTTGAAGAATATAAAAAAGCGATGCAACTGGTATCCAATGGCAGCAATAACACCGTTTATGCTGACGATAAAGGTCACATTGCTTTCTGGAACGGCAATTTTATGCCAAGGCGCGATCCAAAATTAGATTGGGCCTTACCTGTTGATGGTACCACGTCTTCGACCGAATGGAAGGGCACACACTTGTTGAACGAGATTGTACATGTGTATGACCCGGCAACCGGCTGGATAGAGAATTGTAACTCGACGCCTTATACCTGCTCAGGAACAAGCAGCCCTGACAAGGATAAATACCCGGCCTATATGGCAACCGATGGACAAAACTATCGTGGGATAAACGCGCTGAGATTGTTCAAGGATGCGAAGAATGTCACGCTTGAGGGACTGATCGCCAAAGGATACGATCATTACCTGGCCATGTTCGATGATGTGCTGCCACCTCTGCTCAGCGCTTATGATTCAGCTAATGATTCAATAAAGAAGGCACTTGCCGAACCTGTTGGTATCATGAGGAAATGGGACCGTCGCTCGTCTGCAAATTCGGTGGCTACAACCGTTGCCGTGGAGTGGGGTACAAGATTAATAGAGGAGTTGCCGCGTGCGCAAACTGTGGAAGAATCTACCTATCAGACAGTACGTTTCGCAGAAATGCTCAAAAAAATGAGCCCACAAAGACAACTCGAAATTTCTGGTGAGTCGATAAAAAGCCTCGAAAAACATTATGGCGCGTGGAAAATAGAATGGGGCGAAATAAATCGTTATCAACGGCCTGCCGATGGCACAACATTTGACGACAAACTACCCAGCACACCCGTAGCCCTGGTAGGATCGCAGTTTGGACAATTGCCGTCGTACCAGAGCAAAAGCGTAAATACGCAAAAACGGTATGGCTACAGCGGCAATAGTTTTATTGTTGCAGTTGAATTTGGTCCGCGGCTAAAGGCTAAAAGTATTATCACCGGTGGCGAGTCTTTCGATCCGTCATCCGCGCATTTTACTGATCAGGCCGAAGGCTTTATTAGCGGGCATTTTAAAGACATTTGGTTTTATAAAACAGATGTGCTGAGACATGCCGTAAAAAGTTATCATCCCGGCGAATAGTACTAAAAGGATGGTATTCATAACTGATATGATTAGAAAATACCTGTTTGTCGGAATACTACTTTTTGCGGGGATAATATGCCATGCTCAAAGCCTGACATTGGAAGAATTGCAGGGCCTTACCGCTATGACCACCGATCAGGTTCACAATTTCCTGATCATTAACAGAGGCTTCAAACCCCTTGGGAAAATTACGCTCAATGGCCAGAATTTTGAACAGTTCAAGAGCAACCGCATAGATCCCGCAATAGCCGAAACCATATCACTGGGGCAAACTAACCAGTTGATGAGTGGCAACACTACCCGGCAGGTGATTTATCATACGCTGCGTTTTCAAGACCTCAATTCGCTGTATACACAAGCAAAACGCTCAACCATGACCCTCATCTTCGAAGGGAGGGATGCTTATCAAAATATTTATCGTTTTGATAATTCACTATTCACGGCTATCATAAACGTAAACATTAATAAAAGATCCGGCACTGTGCAACTGGACGAGAAATAGAAACCTTGCAGGCAAATTTTCGTAAAAGTGGATTGTTGTTATTAGGCATTCCCATGGACTACAACAGGACCTTCAAATCGATTACACCCGAAAGTGCCCTTAAAACGCTGGCTTTTACACATGTGGCGCTACTGGCATTCCAGATGCTTTTTGCAATTGTGGCTTTTGCACAAACAACCAGGATGTATGTTAGCATTATGAATATGAACGACCAGTTTGTGTTTATTGTCCCGGTATTGGCTCTGGGAGGATTTTTTGGTGGCTACCTGATATTTAAGAAACAAAAATACGCGCTGCGCGATAAGGATAGCTTACAGGAAAGGCTTGCGAAATATCAATCGGTTTTGATCACTCGTTTTATGTTGATACAAGGACCCTCAGTGTTTGCCACAGTAGCGTACATTCTCAGTGGTAATATATTTTTCTTGCTTATCACGGGCTTGATGTGTGGTTACTTTATTTTTCTGCGTCCTACACGCGAGAAAATAGAGAGCGATCTGCGTTTTAGCTTCGACAGCCCAATGGTCGGCCAATTGGGGCACGAAGAGATCAACTAAATTTTTCCTTCCGATAAAATATGTTGCCGGATAATTCTGTTATTCCATTTTTGTAACTTTATTTAAAGTTTAGCTATATAGTTATGCGTATTTTGAAATTTATGGCAATAGGGGCCGCTGTGGGATACGGCATCTATTATCTGACAAGAGAAAAAGAAAACGGCAAATCGATACTGGAGGAATTAATGGACGATGCCCCGGACTATGTTGACCGTGCAAAAAAATACGTGGAATACACCCTCGACCAGGTAGCGGAACGCCTTCATGTATAAATAGAAAATGTTCCGGATCTCATTCCGGAATGCCGGTTTTTTAGTTAAGTAGTTAATTGAGTTGTCACAACAATTCAACCTAATCAACCACTTAACTTAATCAACCAATACAACCACCCCTAAATCTGCCCAAACTCTCCGTTTGCGCGTATTTGTATCTCTTCGCTCACTACTGCTGAAGGCATGTGTCCTACGCCAAAATCGTTTCGGTTAATAGTGCCTGTTACTTTAAAGCCGGCAATGGGTTTTTGAGTGCGCATGTCTTTTCCAACGCCGTTCAGGGTCAAGTCGAGATCCACCTGTTTGGTTACGCCATGCATGGTTAGGTCGCCGGTCAGTTTGTATTTCTTGTCATCGATTTTGGTGATGCTTTTGCTTTTGAAAGTGATTTGCGGATATTTTGCTACGTCAAAAAAATCAGGACTTTTGATATGATTATCACGCATATCATTGTCGGTGCTAACCGAAGCCACGTCTGTGCTCATTTCAAATACAGCGTCACTGAAGTCGGGTTTAGACGAGGTGATGCTTGCATCAAACTTCTTAAAGTTGCCATCCACTTCCGAGAGTGATAGATGTGTTACGGTAAATCCTACCTTGGCATGCGCTTTATCTACCTGCCATTTAGTTTGTGCAAAAAGCGCTGTGCTCAGTGCCATTGTTGCTGCTAATAATGTAATTTTCTTCATTTGTTTTTTTATTTATAGTTATTAGTTAGGAATAGTCGGGAATATTAATCAAGCCCAGGACCGCCAGGGGGAGGGCCACCTGGTCCGGAACCGCCGCCTGGTCTGAATCTCGGGCCGTCAGGACCGGGCCCCATTGGCGATTTGCCCGCAAATTTTTGCAGCCGCAGTGTGAATGTGAGCATATAGTACCTGCCTAATCGGTTCACATTGCTCTGGTTGATATAGTTGCCGTTTTGGGTGGATGTGTATGCTGTGTTCTGGTTAAAAATGTCGTTTACGGCAAAACGTAAAGTGCCAACATTACCTTTCAGAAAGCGGCGTTCTACATAGGCATTCAGAATATTCGGGTTGGTAGCGCCGGTAAAACCTTCATAAAGTGTCTTGGTATAATCGTAGCTAACGGTCCAGTCCTTCCATAAGTAGTTTTTACCGCTAACCCCCAGGTTGATGGTCCGGTAGTTATTGTTCACGTTAGCCTGAGGTACCGTGTTTGTTGAATGATTGATGCTGTAACTTGCGTTAGCCATGGCGTCTATCACGTCGGTAATATCTACTCTGAAACGAGCGCCCTGCGTCAGCACCAAATTCTTGCCGATGTTTTTCTGGTCAGTTTCTAAAAAATTAGTTGTATCTACACTGCCCAGGTAACTAACATTATTGGTGTAGCTGATATTGCCGTTAATAAACAATGTGTATTTACGCTTTTCCCACGGTTTGGCGAAGAAGTAAAATGCGGATGCATTATAATAACCATCGGCGTTTTGATATTGGGTAAGTATCGTTCCGGCTAAATTTTTAACAGGATAGTTCCTGGGATAAGTAACTGTTTTGGCGACGATCTTATCATTAGTTGCCGTAAAATTTACGTTCGAGAAAAATACATTGCCACTGGCAAAATCGAACTTATTATACCGGATATTGAACGTATTGTTATACTCCGGTTTCAGGTCCGGATTACCCTGTACCGGGTAACTGGCGCTTGAGAAATCGGTAACAGGCTGCAGTTCTGCGTATGTAGGCGAATTGCTTGATCCGTTGTAGTTGACCGTGAGTGTCTGGCTGCGCGAGAAATTGTAGACAAATCTTGCTACCGGCGAAAAATTGAAAGTATTGATGTGCGTTGGTGCACTCTCTAATGACGATCCCTGCAACAATGTTGGCTGTGCCGCTACACCGAGAGTATAGTTATACTTCTTGTCGATAAAGCGGTAATTTACTCCAAAGCGGTTAGTGATAAACTGGAATTTGTAATCATTGCTCAATAGATCATAGCGGTTTATATTGCCGTTATCGGCCAATGTATCTGTGGTTTTGTCTGCAGTAGTATTGGCATAATGGTAACCGTAATTGAATTCAAGGAACGATAACTTGCTCAATGGCTCCATGTAGGAAACTGATGCGCCAACACTGTCCGTACGGCTATTGGTATTGATCATCTGGTCCGCCGGGGCATTCACTCTACTACCTGGCAGGTAATCGTAAACAGGGTTTTGATATTGGCTGCTTTTGGTTGAGCCTGATGTTAACAAAACGCTGAAGTTGCGTCCGCGGGTACTGAAGCGGTGATTGTACAATACATTTAACCCATAGTTTGGTGCCGATGAGTGGCTCATCAAGTCCAAAGCATATTTTGACTGGGTGAGGCTTGTATTACTGTCAAACAGGTCGCTGTTTTGGCTTTCATTAGTTGATACACTCGCATAGGAATATGATGGCGTTATTTTGAAATAGTTAACCGTATCCGGCTTCCATTCAATGTTGAAATTAAAGCGGTGGTTCAACTTGCCGTCATTCTGGATAGCGTTTGTGTTATTAGTTGTCGGATTAATCGGCGATATGTTATTCTGAATAGAGTTCGTTATTGTATTCACCGAATTATTCGAAAAGCTGTAGCTGCCGTAAACGGTGACATGTTTGCCCCAGCTATCACGGTAGTTAAAACCCACTGAACGTGCAGTAGTGATACCGTTAGAGCTGCCTGAACCCGGAGGAGGTCCACCCGGGCCACCGCGGCCACCCGGACCACCGCCAAAATTAAACAGGTTGGTATTGGTATTATTGAGGTTACCAGATACCGCGATTTGCCTGTTGCCATTAAAGCTGAAAACGTTGGTGGAAGCAATATAGCGGTCATCATCTGTTGATCCGTGCGTTTGTGGGATAGCATCACGGCCGCCACCTACTGTTGCCTGCCCGAAATAACCATAGTTCTTATCCTGCCTGATATTAATGTTCAGTACCTTTTGCGGATCGCCGGTTTTTATGCCGGTGATATTTGCCTGGTCGCCGTAATCGTCCACAACCTGTATGTTCTGCACCAGGTCGGCGGGCAGGTTGCGGGTCAAACTGGTTACATCTCCGGCCATATAGTCCTTGCCGTTCAATCGCACTTTGTTTACACTTTTACCCTGTGCGGTGATGTTGCCATCCTTATCCACATCCACTCCGGGCAATTTTTTGATCACATCCTCCACGGCCGCACCCTCACGTACTTTATAAGCTGCCGCATTGTACTCTACTGTGTCTTCCTTTATTTTAACAGCGTTGACATCCGAGATGGTAACCCCTTTCAATGCGATGGCGTCGCTTTTTAATACAATGGGCGCGAGCACTGCCTGCGTTTTGTCGTTATTTAAAGAAAACCGCCGTTTTATTGGCTGATACCCAACCGAGACAACAATAAGACTAAATTGGTTAACCGGAACTGCCGGGAAATTGAATTTTCCGTTCATATCAGTGGCAACGGTCGTGCTATCATTGCCGGCCAATAGCTTTATCGTGGCTCCGGGAATGGTTGTCCCGGTCGAGTCTTGCACCACGCCGCTTACCGGTCGGCCGGTTTGGGCAAAAGCACGCACCGTGACGAATAAAATGATTACCGTAAGTAAGTGTTTAAGCTTCATGTTTTTCAATTATGATGCTCAAAACAATCTCATAATCCGGATTCTAAAAAATAGAATAGACAGGTGACGTTAATGTATAGACGGGCGCTGGTTTTTACCCCATAAAATCGCGTTTTAACCGATAAAGCCAAAAAAAGCCGGTTCAAAGAGTGCCTTTTACCCTTCGTCGGTAAAAAATGGCTGCAGGGCGGTTTAAATTGCGAGGTAATGCGCTGATGGGTAATATTGTAGCCTCAGATAATATATTTATAAATAAATGATTGTAATTTAACTCGATAATGTTTGCTCCACGATCCCAAAGCCGGTTGATAGGAATAATGATCCAGATATTGATATGGGCGGTATTCGGCGTTTTACTTTTCTTTTATCAGCCATTTTTTTCGGATATAGACATACCTTACCAGTTTTGGATAAAACAGGTGATCGTGCTTGGTTCATTGGTAGCCGCCTTTTATCTCAACTCGATAGTGCTAGTACCGCAGTTTTTGCTGAAGAACCGTACCAGTTATTATCTTTTTTTTATGGTTGTTATCGTAGCTGCCATAGTGTTCCTTAGCGGGTGGGTAGATAGGGCATTGCACCTGCATCAATTATTTGACGCTGCATTCCATAAACGCTGGCAGAAGCAGGGATGGCAATTGACAAATCGGCGGCCGGAAAAGCCGGATAAGGGGAAAGGCCATGGGCTGGATACCCTTACTATGACTGTAACGGCGTTAGTTCTCGGCATTAGTACCAGTATCACCACCATACAAAAATGGCAGAACGATAAACAGGCACGTGAAGAACTAGAGAAAGACAAAGTAACATCCGAATTATCTTTCCTGAAGGCGCAGATCAATCCGCACTTCTTTTTTAATACACTAAATAACATCTATGCGCTCACCCAGGTGGACGCAGATGTTGCCGGGAAAGCTATTCATCAGCTGTCGAGGATGATGCGTTATTTGCTGTACGATACGCAGCAAGGACATACGATGCTAAGCCAGGAGCTGGCATTTGTGAAGGATTATATCAGCCTGATGAAATTACGCTTGACCGAGGTCGTAAAAATAAATTTTGATGAGCCAGCAAAGCTCACCGATAAGCCCGTAGCGCCAATGATATTCTTACCTTTTGTAGAGAATGCCTTTAAACATGGCGTGAGTGCAACGCAACCGAGCCATATCGATATCGTAATTTTACAAAAAAATAGCGTGCTCGATCTGACTGTGAGAAATTCGATCATCAACGATAACAGCGTCAGCCTGGATACTAATAGTGGCATAGGTCTGGTTAATACCCGCCGCAGGCTCGATCTTTTATATCCCGGTAAATACAAATTGGAAATAGACGAATTGAATGCAAATAATGAATATACCATTCACTTAATCCTCGACTTGTCATGACCCTGAATTGTATAGCAGTTGACGACGAGCCATTAGCGCTCGGTCTGGTTTGTAAGTTTATCGAGCAGACACCCTTTTTAAATTTGGTTGGACGTTACTCGGGTGCGGTTGATGCTTTAAAGGCCATACATCAGCACAAGCTCGACCTGATATTCCTGGATATCCAAATGCCCGACCTGAACGGTATTGAACTGGCGCGAGTGCTAGGTAAAGGCGCTGATGTGCCGCGGGTTGTTTTCACAACAGCTTATAACCAATTTGCGTTGGAGGGCTATAAGGTTGATGCGTTGGACTACCTGCTGAAACCTTTTAATTACGAAGAGTTCCTTCGTGCGGCACAGAAAGCACTCAATTATCATGAATTAGTGAACCGGCCAAATATGGCGGCACCAATACCATCTATTTCAGAAGAACGCGCTGACGAAGATTACCTGTTTTTAAAGGTCGAATATCAATTGGTGCGCATCGCCCTGGACGATATTTTGTATATCGAAGGATTGAAGGATTATGTCAAAGTGCATTTAAAAGGAGTTGACAAGGCAATTTTATCGCTCACCAGCCTAAAGGCTCTAGAGGAGAAGCTGCCATCCAAACGTTTTATGCGGGTGCACCGTTCATTCATTGTATCACTTGATAAGGTTACTTCAATGACAAAAAATTCTGTCCAAATAGGCAAAATGTTAATAGCCGTAGGCGATCAGTACAAAGAAGCCTTTAGCCAGTTTGTAGGGAAGTGGATTTGATTTTAGCGACCGGAGACTAGAGATCAGCGATTAGTTAATGACTAAACAAAAAGAATATCTTCACATTCAGGCTGATATACTTCTTTCTTAAATACCTTTTTTGCCAGATTTGTTGCCGCAAAAGCGTATACTTTTAAGTGGGTAAATAACTTTTTCATATGACTTTATTTAGGTTTACTCTTTTATAGCAGCAAAACTATGCCAATGGCCTTCGCCGCTATGGGTTCGACATTGTTTTAACTCGATGGTTTAATTTATTATGTAGTTTTTTGCCCATATTTTCCCGGTAGTTAATCTAATGTATCATGAAGCGAAAACCTGATCTGCGGTTTTGACGGTGGATTATAGTACTCATCTAATCATTTGAATCACAGTTCAGACAAAAACAGCCGTCACCTCGCGTAACGGCTGTTTTCCACTAAACTAAACTATCAACCAATCTCATCGATCCTCCGGTAACCAACAAAACCAGATGTACCCAGGCGGGCGTGGACTGATGAGCTATGAAGGGGTTAAACAAAAAGTACCTCGTCAGTGGCTATACACCTTTCGTGGCTATGCTTTCTCCCGAATAGCTTGTTTACCTGCTTTATTTTTGTCAGGCCTTTCTGTAAGTATATAACCACTTTTTTCATCATGTTTTAGTGGGCCATTAAATGAGCAGCTGCGCCGTTGCTACTGCAACGGCTGCTACCCTTGACGAACAGGATGACTTTGACCCTAACTATTTCACCTGTTGTTTTTCATATGTAGAAGTACAAGTAGGCCTGATTGGCGATCATCAAACACCGGTTAGACGGTAGAGCAGCTCAGCGGCAGCGTAGCTTAATCGTCTGGTCCGCATCAGCAGTAACAGGTTGATGATGATCATTTCGTTCAATCTTAAAACCATATCAAAATTCGTTAGTTGTAAGTGGAAAAGAGACAGGGAAAACACGGTAATTGATACGTGTTTTTACGTAATCTGCCGGGAGAAAATACTCGCTCCGAAGGCGATGCGTACAGATGGGCCAGATGGATATGTTTCTTCCATATTGCATAGTTTGAATGGCTTGATGAAGAACACACGTCGTCGAAAAAATAAATCCCCTATTGTGTTTAAAAGACGCAATGATTTTTATATCTTTCAGAACTAAATTATAACAACCTAAGAATCATGCTAAACAGAAGAAAATTCCTTATGGGCACTGGTGCGGCTGCCCTTGGAGCATTAGTGCTGCCAAAGGCGGCTTCAGCATTTTTATCATCTGCAGGTGAGCATCCGCTCGGACTGCAGCTGTTCACCTTATTTAATGTCATTGATGCCGACGTAAAAGGCAACCTTAAAAAAGTAGCCGACGTTGGTTTCAAGGAGATAGAATCAGCTTTTAGCAAGCTGCCCGGCTACTATGGAATGAAGCCAAAGGAATTTGCCGCATTATGTGGTGATCTTGGTCTTTCTTGGAAATCTCATCACGTTTTAGGTGCGCCATTTAAACTGCCCCCGGGGACTAAATTGCCAAAAGGCATGACTTTGCCACCTCATATGCTTAACCTGAAAGAAGACATGCAGGCTTTGGTTGACCAGGTAGCAGAAGGCGGAATCCCGTACCTGGTTTGCGCCAATATTCCGACGGGAACTCTGGACGAGATAAAACAAGCAGGTGAAATATTAAATAAGACCGGTGAAGCTTGTAAAAAAGTAAATATCCAGTTATGCTACCATAATCACGATATGGAGTTTAAAACCGTGGAAGGCAAAGTGCCATATCACGAACTATTATCTGAATGTGACGCCAAACTGGTAAAAATGGAGCTTGATTTGGCCTGGGCAACCAAAGCAGGCATTGACCCCGTTGAATTGTTCAAGGCACATCCGGGACGGTTCCCATTACTGCACGTAAAAGATATCAGCAGCGATTTCAAAACGCTTGAACCGGTAGGCGAAGGCGTAGTGAAATTCAAGCATATTTTCGAGCACGTGAAAGAAGCCGGCGCTAAACATTATTTTGTAGAACACGATATGCCGAAAGATCCATTTGCAAGCATAGCAACCAGCTACAAGAATTTAAGAGCGATGGGTGTTTGATTTCGGAATTGCGAATTACGATTTCGGATTTAATTAGTGAATAAGTGATTGGAAGATTGAAAAAAATCATGGTAATCCTTTAATCACGTAAATCAGCGGTCCAAACATTTCTCATCTTAAAATCATTTATTAGGGTACTCATAGTTTATAATGCTATGGATACCCTATTTTTATTACCATACAGGTAACATTTACTATCCTCTTTTATCCAATAAAAAATTTAATACGAGTGGAAACTATTCTGAATATCACCAACCTGGGTAAAACTTATAACAGCGCGGGTAAAACGCTTGCCGTGCTCGATAATATCAACTTTGCGGTCACGGCCGGTTCAACCAATGCTATTGTAGGGCCTTCTGGCAGCGGTAAGACAACCTTACTCGGACTTTGCGCCGGGCTTGATCGTTCGTCAACCGGTATTGTGGAGCTAAATGGGATTAAGCTGGGGGATTTGAGCGAAGACCAGCGCGCGCAAGTCCGTAACCAGCATGTAGGATTTATATTTCAGAATTTTCAGTTGCTGCCAACATTGACTGCGCTTGAAAACGTAATGGTTCCACTTGAACTTCGCGGCGAAAAGAATATCAGGACACGTTCATTGGATCTGTTGGAAAAAGTCGGCCTGGCCGACCGCGGTCATCATTATCCTGCACAACTTTCGGGTGGCGAGCAGCAAAGGGTGTCGCTGGCAAGGGCGTTCAGCAATCAGCCTAAAATATTGTTTGCCGATGAACCTACGGGTAATCTGGATGCCGAAACCAGCGAAAAAGTGGTAAAGCTGATATTCGACCTAAACCGCGAAGCCGGTACAACACTGGTTCTCGTAACCCATGATCTTGATCTGGCGGCCAAAACCCAGCGCATTATCCGCATCAAAGGCGGTAAGCTTATTTCGGATGATAAAACCACTCTAAACGCCTAACAGGTTATGGATAGCACTCCCGGAAATTATAAGCGCAAGCTTAATGTCCCCTGGCTGTTTGAAATGGCCTGGCGCGACAGTCGCCGCAACCGGTCGCGTTTGTTTTTGTTTATTTCGTCCATCGTATTTGGCATTGCAGCATTAGTGGCCATTTATTCCTTCGGTTTTAACCTGAAAAAGGATGTCGATAACCAGGCCGCGACACTTATTGGCTCCGATCTGGCAATTTATACCAATAAACCGCTTGATTCGGCTATGCAACACCTGATCGATTCCTTAGGGGACAGACGTTCGCAGGAAAAAAGTTTTGCTTCGATGGTCCTTTTCCCAAAAGGCGGCGGAACAAGACTGGTGCAAATAAGAGCTTTGCAAGGAGGCTTCCCTTATTATGGCAGTTTGGAAACTACACCTCTAAGCGCCGGTACCGCATTTAAAAAAGGGAAAATGGCGCTTGTCGATCAAACGCTGATGCTGCAGTACAATGTAAAGGTCAACGATTCGATCAAGGTAGGTAAAGTTACTTTCCTGATTGCCGGGACACTGAATAAAGCGCCCGGGCAAACCAACGTAGCCTCGAACATTGCACCGATCGTCTACATCCCGATGCAATACCTGGATCAAACAGGATTGCTGGAAAAAGGCAGCCGTATCAATTACAATTTTTATTATAAATATGACCACAAGGTCGATATGACCAAACTGGCAAAAAAATTGGAGCCGCGTTTGGATAAAGCCGGGTTGAATTATGATACCATCGACACCAAAAAAGAAAATACCGGACGAGCTTTTGGCGATCTGACGCGGTTTCTATCATTGGTTGGCTTCATTGCTCTTCTACTGGGCTGCGTAGGTGTAGCAAGTGCTATACATATATATGTTCGCGAGAAGATTGCATCTATAGCAATCATGCGCTGCCTGGGTGTAAAGGCTTATGAAGCGTTCCTTATTTATCTTATACAAATTACCGGAATAGGTTTGCTAGGATCGGTAATCGGAGCCGTGTTGGGTAGTGTGGTGCAGCACCTGATGCCTTTGGTATTTAAAGATTTTCTGCCCATATCCGTCTCAACCGATATTTCGTGGTTGGCCATTACGCAGGGTGTTTTTTTGGGTGTTATTATATCCATACTGTTTGCCTTACTGCCGCTCATCGCTATCCGCAACATATCGCCGCTCAATACTTTACGTATCTCGTACGAGAACCTTAATTTATTGCGTGATCCTCTGCGCTGGCTGGTTTATTTGTTGATCGTGCTGTTCATCATCACGTTCACCTATGTACAGTTAGATAATTGGCTAGTGAGTATATTTTTCACCATTGGTATTTTCGCCGCCTTCCTGATACTGACACTGATCGCCAAAATGCTGATGTACCTGGTTAGAATTTTTATAAAAAGTACCTGGAGCTATTTATGGCGACAAGGTTTTGCCAATTTATACCGGCCAAATAATCAAACCATCATCCTGATCGTGTCCATCGGTTTGAGCACAGCGTTTATTTGCACCTTGTTCTTTATCCAGAGCATGCTGGTGAAGCAGGTGACACTGTCGGCCAGTACCAATAAGGCCAATATGATCCTGTTCGACATTCAGAACAACCAGGAAAAAGGCGTAGCCAACGCTGCCCGCGCGCATCATTTACCTATTATTCAGCAGGTACCTGTGGTAACTATCCGGTTGGAAAAGATCAATGGTAAAACGGAGGCTGATCTGGCAAAAGACACGAGTTTAAAATTCAATAAATTCGTTTTTGCTAATGAATACCGGGTTACCTATCGCGATACCTTAACCGCAACCGAAAAACTGGCGGATGGCGATTGGACAGGACATGCTTCTAAAAATGGCGAAGCACCAATATCCGTTGAAGAACGTTGGGCAAAACATAATCACCTCAAGGTTGGTGATCGCCTCACCTTTAATGTGCAGGGAATGCAGATGCCCACAAAAATAGCCAGTATCCGCACGGTGAACTGGAGTAAGATGCAAACCAATTTCCTGATCGTGTTTCCGAAAGGCGTGATAGACGATGCGCCACAATTCCATGTATTACTTACGCATGTGCCGACCAAAGAGGCATCGGCAAAATTTCAGCAAGATGTGGTAAAGCAGTTTCCGAATGTCTCTATGATTGACCTGGGGTTTATACTCAGCGTATTGGATGACCTGATGGATAAACTGGGCGATATTATCCGCTTTATGGCGATGTTCAGTATTATTACGGGTGTGGTGGTGTTGATTGCTTCAGTGAGGATTAGCAAATACCAGCGCATACAGGAAAGCGTATTACTCCGTACTATGGGTGCCAGCCGGAAACAGATTTTGGCTATTACTGCTATTGAGTATTTCTTTCTGGGAGCTTTATCAGCTGCGACCGGTATTTTAATAGCTTTGGCAGGCAGCTGGTTGCTGGCAAAATATAGTTTCGATATTCCTTTTAATGCGAACATGGCGCCCGCTTTATTGTTATTTTTGGGAATAGCCATACTAACCATCCTCATCGGTTTGTTTAATAGCCGTGGGATCCTCAATAAGCCTCCGCTGGAGATATTGAGGAGGGATGTGTAGGCAAATTGGAATTTTAATCTATGCAATCATATAAAAAAGAATATAAGGGCATCATGCTGAGCCGCGTCGAAGCATGGTGCAGGGGCCTTTACACATTTGCCATTCGAAAGGCTCGGGGTGACAGCGCACTTTTTAACGGGCTAATATGTTTTTGTTTCATTCTGTTACTCTCCGCATGCGGTGATAAAAACACTTCCGCCAATAGCCAACAACAGGAACAGGCAGTAGCCAAAGATATCGCCGCAACCATATCCGATAAAAAGGGCATCCTGTTCTTCGGCGATAGTCTGACCGCAGGCTATGGCCTGGATGATCCATCTAAGGCCTTTCCGGGTGTAATTCAGCAAAAGATCGACTCACTCAAATTGCCTTACGCTGTCATCAACGCCGGCGTGAGCGGCGAGACAACTGCCGGTGGTCTGGCGCGTATCGACTGGGTGTTAAAGCAGAAAATCGACATTTTCGTGCTCGAACTTGGTGCCAACGACGGGCTACGCGGCATACCCGTCGCGGAAACAACCAAAAACTTGCAGTCGATAATCGATAAAGTCAAAACAAAGTATCCCAATGCCAAAATTGTATTGGCCGGTATGCAGGTTCCCCCGAGCATGGGGCATGACTATATCACCGCGTTTAAAAGCATTTTCCCTGCGTTGGCCGGGAAAAACAAAATTGCACTCATACCTTTTCTGTTAGCCGGAGTAGGTGGCAATCCCAAACTAAACCAGGCCGACGGTATTCATCCAACAGCTGAGGGCGCTAAAATGGTAGCAAATAATGTATGGAAAATTCTGAAAGAAGAATTGTAGCGCACTAAGGTTTTGGTCGTTAGGTATTAATTCCCCCGTTGGAGCAATTTCTTAAAAATGTACGGGTGAGCAACCTTGTCAATTTGCGTATGTAAATACTTTTGCCAATTGTTAAAATCGCGACCCGTATAACCTGCGGGAATCACTGGTTGTTGAGTAAACGTTCGTTTCATTGTAGTTTCCATGGTTAATAAATCTTAATTTTTGAATGATTATATTAATCGGGCATCCTTGATAAAAAAGAGGCCGCTTTGAGCCCCTTTTTTACTGTGGGGCATCGCAAAATACAATACATATTCTGTGCCAAATAATTGATAAACAGTTTAATAGATTTAACTTAAATTATGAAATGTTGTTGAAAACCCGGGTGTCAGTTCTTTATATAATTTTTATTATTTGATTGACTATCTGCTACTTAACATAGTGTGGAAAAGTATCAATTTCGTCTCCGTTTTTATATTGTCATTTTTGATAAACCCTTGCTTGAATTATGAGATCGCTGGCGGAATTAAGACACGAGGCCGATGAATTACAGCTAAAAATCAGAAAGTTGTTGCTTGGAAAGAACAGCTTTGAGGAGGGCATCGCCGATAAACTGACCGTAATTGCCACTATTACAACACTTCGCGAGCAATTAGTCAAAATCCAGAAAGAAATAAGAGTAAGATTCCCCGATGCGGAATAAAATACCCATTTGAGGGGAATGAGTTTTCGTTAAAGGATAATTTTCATTAACAACCCGGACCTTTCGTTGACGTCAAACACAACCGGCTTACCACGAACTTCTCGAAGCCTGATAATGTTGCTATCTATATGTTAAAGTTGGTCATTCTTTAAAATATATTGTTCATGCTATGCGGGAGCTAATTTTAACTATCGGCCAGGGAGATTAGCAAGTGGGCAAAGTGAACTGGTCGGTCTTTTTTCAATGCCAGTCGGATGCAACCGTTCAAGTCCAAACTTCATAGGCGTTACCTGGCCACATTTAACTTGCGCGAAAAATTGCCTGTGATGCCTATTTACGTGCGAATCCTGGATAAAAGATATAGCGGACATGCCATAATTGCAGCCAGGCAGACGACCAGTGCTTCGCTATGTTTTGTAGTATGGACGGTGGTGGAGACGAAAAAGGACGCTATGCAGCAGGCGATAATAGGGTGGCCGAGGATGTTGGCTATATGATCTAATTCAATCGCATTATAATATTAGAACCTGGTATTATATTTTACCCTTATTTCTTAAAAAAATAGCGCTTTTATGTTAATATTTGCATATTAACATAAGGTTTAATGAAAGTACTCCAGTTCACTATCCCCGTAGCTCATGATAAAAGTGTAATTATTCAGCAGGATGAGTTACCACATTTTTATCCGCATCTGCACCGGCACAAAGAGGCGCAGATAACCTGGGTACAGGCCGGTGAGGGAACATTGATAGCCGGTAATAACATGCATACTTTCAGGTCGGGCGAGATCTATTTACTAGGAGCCGATCAGCCACATTTATTTAAAAGCAATCCAGAATACTTTCATCCCGATAATAAAACAGTGATCAGGACACTGACTGTATTTTTCGATCCCAGTGGTAGTTTAGCTTCATTATTTAACCTGCCGGAGATGAAATCATTAAGAGATTTTATTCAGCAAACGCAGCAGGGTTTCCTGGTTCCGGCCGAATATGTAGATAAAGTCTCCCGTATCATGACCGATGTTCAAAAAGCCAGCGGATCAGATCAGATGATCTCTTTTCTGCAATTGCTTGGCGTATTGCAGGGAATCAATCCGCGCCCTGAACCTTTGTCTCCATCTTCTATTTCGCATGGTATTACCGAAAGTGAGGGAATCCGGATCAGCAATATCTATAATTACATCCTGCAGCATTATAACGAGGCTGTCACCCTGGATGATGTGGCCCGCGAAGCTTGCATGACGCCCCAGGCTTTCTGCCGGTATTTTAAAAAGCATACGGGACATACTTTCGTTTCATTCCTGAACAGCATGCGAGTTAACGAGGCTTGTAAAAAGCTGACTGAAAATAAATATGAGAGTATTTCAGTCGTGGCTTATAAATGCGGGTTTACCAGTATTACTAATTTTAACCGGGTTTTTAAGAATGTAATGGGGAATTCGCCAAGAGGGTATTTGGATAACTATCTAAATAAGGTAGGAGAACTTAATTAAGGTTCAATTAATATTTCGTTCAGCTCATAGCCGCTGAGGCCCGAGAGTGGAGCAAAGTATTGCAGCCCGTGGTTTTGGTTGATTGCGGGGCAAAGGCCTGTGCGCAAAGAAGTCCGCTAGCTAGCGGATTGACTTGATCTTTTGTTACTTTTGTATCAAGACAAAAGTAAAAGACGACTACGCAGCTTTTTCTTTCTTCTCCAAGAATTTCTTCTGGTATTGCAGCGGCGTTTTCCCGGTCACCTGTTTAAAGTATTTATGGAAGCTGGCAAAATTGCGGAAGCCGCTTTCAAAGCAGATCTGCTTGATACTGATCTTATCTTCGATCAACAACTTGCAGATATGTCCCACTTTGATCTCATTAATAAACTGCGAATAGGTTTTGCGCGTTCGCGATTTGAAATAGCGACAGAATGAATGCGGACTGATATTCGCGATCGCCGCGATCTCTTCAGTGGGGATGTGCCGCCTGAAATTGGCCATTGTATATTCATATATGGCATTGATGCGATCATTTTCAGCCTCTTTATAATCGTGATCAAAGCCAATAGACGCCAGTGTTATCATCTGGCTTTCTGAAATTAAGGTCAGCGCTTCAACCAACAACATCAGTCTGCGGCTTCCTTCCGTATGCAGCATTTTTTCAAGTAAGCCGGCTATGGCTTCCTTTGTATCGCCCTGAATGCTTATCCCTCTTTTGGCTTTTTCAAGAACAGAACGGATCGCTTTGTTTTCAGGCAGGTTTAAAAACTCGTCGCCCCAAAAGTCCTCTCTGAAATGTGCAACAGTTACATCGGCAGGTACCTCGCATTCGTTTTTAAAGTAAATGCTGTCAAAACGCCAGTAGTGCGGCAAGTTAGGACCGATCAGAACGAGGTCGCCGTCATTAAAGTTTTGTATATGATCGCCTATAAATTGCGTGCCGTTCCCCTTTTTAAAATAGATTAGTTCGGCCTCGATATGATAATGCCATTTATTATTGATATAAGGCACCTTGTCCTGCCTTACGCTGAAAGAGGATAGCGGTTGCCGCGGTATCTTCAATAACTGGGGTTTCATCAGGGGATTAGTTTATAATTAATGACAAAATACACGAAAATTATTCGGAATAGGAAAATTATGCCAAAATAACTTAATATATAGGTAATACGATAAAAATTTATATCTGCTATATTTATTCCTTTGTAAAACCAATTAATCAATATAAACCGGCGGCGAAAGATAAAGCGAGGTGGGCATTAAGACTTTTTAAACACGCATGACGAAAAAGAACAACATTTTTGCAGTAGCATTAATCACTTCCCTGTTTTTCTTATGGGGAATCTCGCTGAACCTTAACTCTATTTTAGTTCCGCACTTAAAAAAAGCCTGTCAGCTGACGGATTTGCAATCCGCTTTTGTCGATTCAGCCTATTATATAGCTTATTTCATCGTAGCCATCCCGGCTGGGCTGTTTATGCATAAGTACGGTTATAAAAAAGGTATCGTATTGGGCTTGCTTCTATTTGCTATCGGGGCATTTTTATTTTATCCGGCGGCCAGCACACGTTTGTATGGCTTTTTCCTGTTTGCGTTATTTATCATCGCCAGCGGTTGTGGCATGCTCGAAACAGCTGCCAACCCTTATATCAACAATTTAGGTGACCCCGAGGGAGCGACATGGCGTATCAACTTTGCCCAGTCTTTTAATGGCCTGGCGGCTTTTCTTGCACCTAATATAGGCGGGTTGTTTATCCTTTCGGGCATCACCTTGACCGACGCGCAAAAAGCGGCTATGTCTCCTCAGCAATTAAATAACTATTTACAGGGAGAATCAGATGCCGTGAAGATACCTTATATTATTATCGGTTTAGCAGTTTTACTGGTTGCTGTATTAATATGGCGTACCGCATTGCCTGATATAAAAGAACACGGCGAAAGCAACAACGAACGTTCGGACTGGGGTTCTATATTCAGCGAAAAAAATCTGATGCTAGGTGTTGGCGGTATTTTCTTTTATGTGGGTGGACAGGCCGCTGTTACCAGCTTTTTTATCAGATATTCAAAGTATGTAGCAGCCATACAGGAAAAAGAAGCAGCCAGCTTATTAGGCTTGGCCATGCTAGGCTTTATGGCCGGCCGCTTCATTGGAAGTTTTGCTATGCGGTTTATCCGCCCGGTTAAGTTATTGATTATATACAGTATTATTAACTGCGGATTACTGGCACTGGCATTTACAGTTGATGGTAAACTCTCGGTTTATGCCCTTATGTGTGTGCCGTTCTTTATGTCGATCATGTTCCCGACCATTTTCTCATTAAGTATTAGTGGGCTGGGAGAAAAAACGAAGAAAGCATCTTCGTTATTGATTATGGGGATCGTTGGCGGCGCCGTACTTCCGTTGGTATTAGGCCAGGTTTCTGACAGGACCAATATCCGTGTTGCTTACCTTGTTCCTATTATTTCATTCGCTTACATAGGTTACTTCGCATTAAGAAATATCAAGGTTAAAGAACTTCAAGCTGTAGTAACTCACTAAATCATCTATCAATATGGTAAAGAAAATTGTACTTGCATTCTTTATGGTAGCTTTTACGCTATCATTCGCTTCTGCCCAGCAGAAAAAACTGTTTAACGAAACGGAGGCCCAAAAGGAACAACGCATGAAATGGTGGACGGACGCCCGCTTCGGCATGTTCATCCACTGGGGTTTATATTCGCAGGCTGCCCGCCACGAATGGGTAAAGCATAACGAGCATTTGACTAATGAAGAATACCAGAAATATTTTGACCAGTTTGACCCCGATCATTTCGAGCCAAAAAAATGGGCAAAAGAAGCTAAAGCTGCCGGTATGAAATACGCCGTGCTGACTACCAAGCACCACGAAGGTTTTTGCCTGTTCGATTCAAAATATACTGATTATAAAGCCACCAACACCAAAGCCAAGCGCGACCTGGTAAAGGAATTTGTAGATGCTTTCAGAGCCGAAGGATTGAAAGTAGGATTTTACTATTCGTTGCTTGATTGGCATCATCCTGATTACACCATGGATAGCGCCCACCCATTGGTACAGGTGGATACCAGCAAAGCCAATTACGATCGTTTGAACAAAGGTCGTGATATGAACAAATACCGCGCGTATCTGAAAAACCAGATCACTGAGCTGATGACCAAATATGGTAAGATAGATATCCTTTGGATGGATTGGTCCTGGAATAAAGGCGACAAACATGGCAAATGGGGAGATGACTGGGGCGCAAAAGATCTGCTGAAGACAGTGAGACAATTACAACCCGGCATCATCGTAAACAACAGGCTTGGTCTTTATGACTACAGTGACGGCGGTGATTTTGAAACACCAGAGCAGGTAAGTACCAAAGAACTGGACAAGTATAAAGGAAAGACGTTTGAAACTTGTCAGACTTTCTCAGGTTCATGGGGCTACTATCGGGATGAAAATACCTGGAAAACACACCGTCAATTGCTGGACCTGCTGATCAGCTCAGTAAGTGATGGCGGTAACCTGATATTGAACGTTGGTCCGACTGCCCGCGGTGAGTTCGATTACCGTGCAACTCATGCACTGGATAGCCTGTCATATTGGATGCATGCGAATGATAAGTCCATTTACGATTGTACTTTAGCTCCTCAACAATTTAAAGCACCTGAAGGCGACAAGCTGACCTACAATCCTAAAACCAAACGCCTATATATTCTTTTGTATAACTATCCAACTGATGGCAAACTGGCATTGTCGGATTATAAAGGAAAAGTGAAATACGCGCAGTTTTTGAATGATTATTCAGAAGTTAAATATGCAGCTGCTGGTAACGATCTGGAACTAACTTTACCAAAAAATAAACCACCTTACGAAATACCGGTGGTAGAACTAACACTACAATAATGAAAAGATATACCCTGGCGCTCGACCTAAAGGATGATGCCGCCTTGATTGCTGAGTACGAAGAATACCATCGGTCGGTATGGCCCGAGATAAAGAAAAGTATTACGGATTCCGGTATCACCGATATGGAGATCTACCGTTTCGACAACCATTTGTTTATGATAATGGAAACGGATGATGACTTCAGTTTTGAGCGTAAGGCAGCAATGGACGAGGGCAATGCAAAAGTGGAGGAATGGGAAACCCTGATGTGGAAATTTCAGCAGCCGTTGAAAAATGCAAAGCCAGGAGAGAAATGGGTATTGATGGACAGGATTTTTAAGTTGAGCGATCAGTTAACCAGTGATTGGTTAATCAGTTAACTGGTGGTCGGAGAATAATTAAATGGTATAGTTATCATGGTAATCCTGAAATCAGGCGAATCATGGTTCAGACAAATAATATAATGATACAACATAGTTACTTACGCATACACCCAAAGGATAATGTGCTGGTTGCATTGCGTGACCTGGATCAGGGAACTCCTATAGAATTTGAAGGTCTGAGTTTTAAACTGGCAGACAAGGTTGCTGCTAAACATAAATTTACCTTGGGCGCCCTTCAGCCGGATGACTCCATTTTTATGTATGGCGTACTGGTAGGTAAGGCGACAATGCCAATTCCGCAGGGCGGATTGATATCTACTGAAAGCATTCATCATGCTTCAAGCGGGTTTCATTTAGGAAAACGGAAGCTGGATTGGCATAAACCCGATACCTCTAAATTTGAGGGGCGCACTTTTATGGGCTACCATCGGGCGGACGGTTCGGTCGGAACAGCCAATTACTGGATCGTTATTCCGCTGGTATTTTGTGAGAACCGCAACATACAGGTAATGCGCGAAGCCCTGGTTGATAAGCTGGGCTACAAAAAAGCCAAAAGATATGAGAACGAGGTAGAGCAACTGATGGAGCTTTACGAGGCAGGAAAATCAACACAGGAGATACTGAGCGCTGATATGCAGTCGGGTAAAGAAGTAGCAGGCAATAAACGTTTTTTCAAAAATATTGACGGTATCAAATTCCTGACCCATGACATGGGTTGTGGCGGCACGCAGCAGGATTCGCAAGCGCTTTGCGGATTACTGGCGGGCTATATTACTCATCCGAATGTTGCCGGCGCCACCGTCTTAAGTTTGGGTTGCCAGCATGCGCAGGCCAGTATTTTGCAAGAAGAGATTGCCAAACGCGATCCCAACTTTAAAAAGCCGCTGGTGATTTTGGAGCAGCAGAAGATGGGTACTGAACGCAATTTATTGCAGCATGCACTTAAACAAACTTTTGCTGCCCTGGTAGAAGCCAATGAAACCGAGCGTGCCCCGGCGCCTTTATCAAAATTGTGCATTGGGCTGGAATGTGGTGGTTCTGACGGTTTTTCAGGAATATCAGCTAACCCGGCACTGGGTTATTTATCGGATATATTGGTTTCGTTGGGCGGATCGGTGATCTTATCCGAATTCCCAGAACTTTGCGGGGTAGAGCAGGAGCTAAGCGACCGTTGTGTGGATGAAGATACAGCCAAACGTTTTATGGACTTAATGGTCACTTACAATGCCCGCGCAGAGCAAAATGGTTCCGGGTTCTATGCAAATCCATCTCCCGGAAATATCAAAGACGGACTGATCACCGACGCAATCAAATCAGCAGGTGCAGCCAAAAAAGGCGGTACATCACCGGTTGCAGCAGTGCTTGATTATCCTGAAAAAGTGACCAAAAGCGGTTTAAACCTTTTATGTACTCCGGGCAGCGATGTGGAAAGCACCACAGCCGAGGTTGGTTCAGGTGCGAATGTCGTATTGTTCACTACAGGATTGGGTACACCAACCGGTAATCCTGTGGCTCCCGTAATCAAGTTATCTACTAACACGGCAACGTATAACCGAATGCCTGATATCATTGATATCAATTGCGGTACAATCATAGAAGGCTCGGAAACAATAAAGCAAGCCGGTGAGCGCATCCTGGAATACGTGATAAAAGTTGCCAATGGCGAAGAACAACCAAAATCGGTTCAATTGGAGCAGGATGATTTTATTCCGTGGAAAAGAGGAGTATCCTTATAATTTCGGATTAAGCGTGTCATAAAATTCAATAGGTAAATGTTTAGTCTACAAAATAAATCAGCAGTTATAACCGGTGGCGGCAGTGGTATAGGTAAAGCGATCGCGGTACTTTTTGCAAAACAGGGTGCCGCGGTCCACATCATTGATCTTGACGAACAGTCAGCCTCAGCTACAGTAAACGAGATACAAGGTGATGGCGGCAAGGCTTCATATCATATTTGCAATGTGAGCCAGCAGCAACAAGTATTAGATACTTTTAATGCGATCGGCCAGATCGATATCCTGGTAAACAACGCAGGTATTGCCCATATAGGTGCCGCAGCTACTACCAGCGAAGCTGACTTTGACCGGGTAATGAATGTGAACGTGAAAGGTGCATATAACTGTCTTTTTGCAGCAATACCATTGATGAAAGCTAAAGGCGGCGGTGTGATCCTGAATACGGCATCCATTGCGGCTAGTGTTGGTTTGGTTGACCGGTTTGCCTATTCAACCAGCAAAGGCGCCATTTTTGCCATGACCTTGTCCGTTGCACGTGATTACTTGCACGATAACATCCGCTGTAACAGCATTTCGCCAGCACGCGTGCACACCCCGTTTGTGGATGGCTTTATCGCTAAAAACTATCCTAATAACCAACAGGAAATATTTGAAAAACTATCCAAAAGTCAGCCGATTGGCCGCATGGGTAAGCCGGAAGAAATAGCAGCATTAGCGCTATATCTATGCTCGGATGAAGCGGGATTTATTACCGGCTGCGATTACCCAATCGATGGCGGCTTTATAAAGATCAATACCTAAAAAATAACATAGAGACGCGATGCATCGCGTCTCTGTTTACAATGACAATTAATAATTATTTTTATCCATGAAATTAATCCGATTCGGCGAAGCCGGTAAAGAGAAAACAGGCATCCTGATTAATGATAAACGATATGATACCTCAGCATTTGGTGAGGATTATGATGAGAAATTCTTCGAGAATGATGGTTTAAACAGGCTGGCTGCGTTTGTTAAAAACAACGCCCTGCCGGAAGTGAGTGATGATGTACGTTTAGGTTGTCCGCTTGGCCGCCCGTCGAAGATTGTATGCATCGGCTTAAATTATGTTGATCACGCCACAGAAACCAACGCTACGCCGCCCGCTGAACCGGTAATATTCATGAAATCGACCACGGCTATTGTCGGGCCGAATGATGATATCGTTATTCCTAAAAACTCAGTAAAAACAGATTGGGAAGTAGAACTGGCGGTGGTAATCGGCAAAAAAGCAAGTTATGTAGAAAAAGCTGAGGCGATGGATTACGTGGCCGGCTATGTTTTGCACAACGACGTTTCAGAACGTGAGTTCCAGCTGGAGCGCAGCGGTACATGGGACAAAGGAAAAGGCTGCGATACCTTCGCGCCGATCGGTCCGTTTATGGCAACTTCTGATGAGATAAGCGATCCGCATAACCTTCGCCTATGGCTTAAACTGAACGGTCAAACCATGCAGAACGGTACCACTGCAAACTTTATATTTGATATTCCGTACCTGATCAGCTATACCAGTCAGTTTATGACTCTTTTGCCTGGTGATATCATTTCGACAGGTACGCCTGCGGGCGTAGGTTTGGGGATGAAACCAAATATATACCTGAAGCCAGGTGACGTAGTAGAATTGGGAATTGACGGTTTGGGCACTGCAACGCAAAAACTGGTAGCTTATGCAAAGAATTGATGCACACCAGCATTTCTGGAAGTTCGACCCGGTAAGAGACAACTGGATCAACGACGATATGTCCGTCATTGCGCGCGACTTTTTGCCTGATGATCTGTTGCCATTATTAGAGCACAATAATATTGCCGGGACGGTAGTGGTGCAGTCTTGTCACATGGATGAGGATAACCGTTTCATGCTTGATTTGGCCGATCAGTATAGTTTTATCAAAGGCGTAGTAGGATGGGTAAACCTGCAATCGATCAATGTTGAGGATAAGCTGAAATACTATCATGAGCGATACCCAAAAATGAAAGGGTTTCGTCATGTGCTGCAAGCTGACCCCGATGACCAATTGATGCTCCGGGATAGTTTCAAGCGTGGCATCTCATTGCTGAATAAATACAATTTTACTTACGATATCCTGATCTACCCAAAGCATCTGAAATATGCTGCACAATTGGTTGCAGAATTTCCGGATCAAAAGTTTGTGGTAGACCACCTGGCAAAGCCATATATCAAAGCCAGGGAAATAAACGACTGGAAACGTGATATCGAAGCATTATCAAAAAATCTGAACGTTTATTGCAAAGTGTCGGGTATGCTTACTGAGGCCGACTGGTACTCCTGGAAAACGGAAGATTTTACACCATACCTGGACGCCGTGTTTAATGCCTTCAGTATCAACCGGGTGATGTACGGCTCCGACTGGCCGGTTTGTAAACTGGCTGGCGGCTATAACCGGGCAATGGAGATATTGCAGATATATACATCGCGCTTTTCTGAAAAAGAACAGGAGCAATTCTATGGTGGCAATGCCATCGAGTTTTATAACCTAACAGAATAAAAGAATATTGTTATATCATCGCGCCGTATCGACTCACCCCGAATTGCTCCGCTAGCCAGCGGATGTTCGATCCTCTCTATGGCAAGCCATAAAGAGGGTAAGAGTGGAATAAAAATAACCCTCTTTGCCGCTTGCGGGAGAGAGGGTGGTCGATCCGCTAGCTAGCGGAATATGGCCGGGTGAGTCGAATTTACTGACCAAGCCCCATCGGGGCATAATGTTGGTAGGAACAATTAATAATAAACCAATTACGTGCCATAGGTACGAAACCTATAAAATAAAATGGATCTTCAACTCAAAGACAAAATAATCATTGTAAGCGGTGGCGCTAAGGGAATTGGCGAAGGCATTGTAAGGGTATTAGCAGCCGAAAGGGCCATCCCGGTAATTATTGGACGAAATGAACAGGATAATCTGAAGGCTGTCAACGAAATTGGCGGAAAGGTATCTCAGATTGTGGGGGAATTAACCGACCCGGCTGCATGCAAAAATGCAATTAAAGTTGTAATAGAAAAATATGGACGTATAGACGGGCTGGTGAACAATGCCGGTGTGAACGATGGTGTGGGTTTAGAAAAAGGGGATTATCAGCAATTCATGGCCTCGCTGCATAAAAACCTGGTGCATTATTACCTGCTGGCGCATCATGCTCTTCCTGAGCTGAAAAAAAGTAAGGGGGCAATAGTGAATATCGGTTCGAAAACTGCTGAAACTGGCCAGGGAAATACGTCAGCTTACGCAGCATCAAATGGTGGTCGTAACGCCTTAACACGCGAATGGGCTGTTGAACTATTGCCTTATGGCATCCGGGTGAATGCGGTTATCGTCGCCGAATGCTGGACGCCATTGTATGCGAACTGGATAAAAACATTGCCTGATCCGGATGAAAAACTAAAATCTATCGTCTCCAAAATACCTTTAGAGCAGCGAATGACCACCTGCGAAGAGATAGCTAATATGGTGGCGTTCCTGTTGTCTGAAAGATCAAGCCATACAACCGGACAATTGATTCATGTTGACGGCGGGTATACACATTTGGATAGGGCGATAAGTTAACTCCTCGATTTTTTATAGCGATGGGTTTCAAACCCATCGCTATAAAAAATGAGAACCCTGCTCTTATTATCTTTTATTAAGAGCGCTGCGCTGATCTCTTAAATTAGTATTGAGGCGTCGGGAGGGAATTTATTATCGACTTTCAAAAAAGTAGTAGAATAATAAACAACCAAACGTCATTCTTTTAACTTTACCTCTGCGAATAAATTTACCATGAAAGACAAAAAGCTCCGCAGCAGTGAATGGTTTGGACGTACGGGTAAAGATGGATTCATCTACCGCTCATGGATGAAAAACCAGGGTATCCCAGCGCACGAGTTTAAAGGTAAACCTGTCATTGGCATCTGCAACACCTGGTCGGAACTTACGCCCTGTAATGCGCACTTCCGTGAACTGGCGGAATCGGTAAAGCATGGCATTTATGAAGCAGGCGGGTTCCCTGTGGAATTTCCGGTAATGTCATTGGGCGAAACACTGATCAAACCAACAGCTATGCTTTACCGCAACCTGGTAAGCATGGATGTAGAGGAATCCATTCGCGCTAATCCTTTAGACGGTGTGGTACTGCTTTGCGGCTGTGATAAGACTACTCCGGCATTGATTATGGGTGCCTGCAGTGTGAATATTCCTACAATAGTTGTATCAGGCGGTGCGATGCTGACCGGAAAATACCAGGGACATGATATCGCCACATCCGATGTGTGGCGCTTCTCGGAAGCCCAGCGTGCAGGCCGAATGACGGAAGAGGAGATGAACATTGCCGAAGCCTGCATGTCGCGCAGCAGGGGGCATTGTGCGGTAATGGGTACGGCGTCTACCATGGCTGTAATGGCCGAAGCATTGGGATTGACTTTACCTGACAACGCGGCTATCCCTGCAGCTGATTCCCGGAGAAAAGTTCTGGCACATATGTCGGGCATGCGGATAGTAGATATGGTCAGGGAGGATCTGAAGTTATCGGATGTTTTAACAAGGCAGGCTTTTGAAAATGCGATCATCACCAATGCAGCGATAGGTGGGTCAACCAATTTTATCATTCACTTACTGGCCGTATCGGCGCGTATCGGCGTTGATCTGACCATTGATGATTTTGATACAAGTGCAAAAGGTATTCCGTTGCTCGCCAACCTGCAGCCGTCGGGCAAATATTTTATGGAGGACCTGTATTATGCAGGTGGTATCCCTGCAGTGATGAAAGAACTGGATGTGAAGCTGAACCGCGATACATTAACGGTTACAGGAAAACCAATCTCCAATCATTATCAAAACAGTACTTGTTATAATCGTGATGTGATCGCCACAATAGATGCACCGTTTAATCCGCTAGCAGGTATTACCGTTCTGAAAGGAAATGTATGCGAGCATGGTGCGGTAATGAAACCATCAGCTGCAACTCCAGCTTTATTGCAGCATACAGGCAAAGCTGTCGTTTTTGAAAACATAGACGATTATAAATCCCGCGTGGATGATCCTGGCCTGGACATTGACGAAAATAGCGTAATGGTGCTCAAAAATGTCGGGCCAAAAGGCTATCCCGGAATGCCGGAAGTGGGTAATATGGCAATCCCCAAAAAACTATTGGATAAGGGTGTAACCGATATGGTGCGTATGTCTGACGGCCGCATGAGCGGAACTGGCTTTGGAACGGTGGTACTGCATGTATCACCCGAAGCAGCTTTAGGTGGAACCTTTGCCATTATTCGCGATGGGGATATTATCGAACTGGACTTTAAGAACCGTTCACTAAATGTGAGGCTTTCTGCCGAAGAAATATCAAAACGCAAACAACAACTAAAACTGAATACCGATTTTGCTACCCGCGGCTATGTATATCTTTATCAAAGCCATGTGGAGCAGGCGCATTTAGGTGCAGATCTTGATTTTTTGAAAGGTGGGAGTGGAAGTGAGATACATAAGGATTCGCATTGATAAAGCGGTGTCACACCGAGCCTGTCGAAGTGCGGCGCGTAAAGGCTTACCCACCATGCTTCGACAGGCTCAGCATGACGCCCATTTAAATGATATTAACCATGACAGACGACAGATTCACCAACCAGGTAACCATCATCACCGGAGCAGGACAAGGTATCGGTTTTGAAATAGCCCGGCAAATGGCCATGAGCGGCGCGGCAGTGGTACTGAATGATATTGATGCAGCTTTAGCCAATCGGGCTGCCGCGGTTATTTCGGCAATGGGGGGTAAATGTCACCCTTTCCCTGGCGATGCTGCTGATATCAACTTTATTCAGCAGATGGTGGATGAAGCTGTTCGCAAGTTTGGTTTTCTGACTATAACCATTGCCAATGCGGGCAGCACTTCCTATGGCGAATTCCTGGAATATCAACCTGAAGCTTTGCGAAGTGTCATCAATCTGAACCTGTTTGGTGGTTTTTTTTTAGCACAAAAATCAGCCATACAAATGAAAAAACAGGGTAGCGGCGGCAGTATTTTGCTGATGTCGTCCGTTACCGGTCACCAGGCACATAAGAACCTAGCAGCGTATGGCATGACTAAAGCCGGACTCGAGATGCTGGCTAAAAGTTTGGTGCTCGAGCTGTCTCCATTGAATATTTCCATCAATACCGTTGCTCCGGGTGCTACCTTAACAGAGCGCACGCTGGAGGATAATACCTATGCGCAAACCTGGTCGCGTATAACACCGATGGGCCGTGCGGCTACGGTAGAGGATATAGCTAACGCTGTTCTGTTCTTCGTGTTGCCGGAGTCAAGACATATCACTGGACAGACTTTGGTGGTAGATGGAGGCTGGACAGCTACAAGCCCATCGCCGTATTAAGTTGTCTGAACTATGATTTAAATGATTAAATGAAAACTATGATTAATGACGCCAACGCAACATAGCCCATCAAAAAATCATTCAAATCACAGTTAAGACGAAAGCAACCATCCCCCAATACCGTCCGTAATTCTTTCAAAGCTGTTTGCAGGCTGTCACTCTATTTAATCGGTATTGGTGCGATTTTTAACAGGCATATTACATGTTCTGGATCAAAAAGAGCGGGGAAAATTGTTCCTGCTTATATTTTTTGATGTGCTCATCAGTGCACTCGACATTGCTTTTCTTGGCTTAACAGTGCTGGTTATTAATTTTTACGTTAAAAATTCTGCACTTCCTTATACCTCTTGGCTGCCCGGTTCATTTAATAATCAAAACTCTATCTTATTGATCGCTTTGTTTTTTGTACTGTTCGGTATAAAAAATTTGATTGCCTATTGGATTGCTTCTGCCAGGTGTCGTTTTATTTATAAGGTTGCCAGCCGGTTGTCCGAAAAAGGTATCAGGCAATATTTGAAAAAGGATTATCTCAACTTTGTCAATATTGATTCCTCAATATACATCCGCAAGATCAGCCAGGAGCCCATCGAATTCGGTCACTATATTCTGACCAATTTTCAGCAGATCATCTCCCAAAGTGTATTGGTAATATTTGCGCTGGCAGCTATTGTATGGTATCATGCCAGCTTGTTCCTGTTGTTATTTGTCCTGCTGATGCCCGCTGTCGCGTTACTGGGCTGGGTATTGAAAAAGCGTTATGACAATGTGCGCCGGAACATTAAGCAAACGAACGCGGACACACTGAAGAACCTGAAAGAAGCTTTATCGGGCTATATTGAAAGCCATATTTATGACAAGGATGATTTCTTCGCAGATCGTTACCATCGCCAGCAGCAGCAGCTCAATCATTATATCTGCACACAGCAATCGCTGCAATACCTGCCTTCACGGTTGATCGAAGTTTTTGCTATTCTTGGCTTTTTTATTTTGATCGTGATCAATAAATGGTCGGCGCATACACCCGCTATCGACCTGCTTACCATCAGCATATTCGTGGCTGCGGCTTATAAGATCATCCCCGGCATTGTGAAGATCATCAACAGCGCCGGACAAATGAAAACTTATGAGTTTGTGTTGGATGATCTGCTGAAAGACAACAAGATAACCAGCGGTAAAACGGTCAGACAATCTGAAAAAATGAATTCGATCAGTCTTGAAAAAATTCATTATAAATACAATGGCCGACCGGTATTAAACGGTGTTTATCTTAAAATTAATCCTGGTGATTTTATCGGATTATCCGCTGAATCCGGTCGCGGGAAGACGACGCTGATCCACATCCTGCTTGGTTTTATTGAACATGAGAATGGCATAGTTTGCATCAATAATCAGGTCACCGAAGCAAATGACAGGCAAGCCTGGCACAACAGGATATCCTACATCAAGCAGCAGCCGTTCTTATTGCATGATACTATCAGGAATAACATCACGCTCCAGGAAGCTGGTTATGATGAGCAGCGGTTAGAGGAGGTAATCGCCAAATGCGGATTATGCGGCCTGATTAACCAGTATCCCGAAGGCTTAAACCGGTTGATCACCGAAAATGGGAAAAACCTGAGTGGCGGGCAACGTCAGCGCATCATGCTGGCAAGGGCTTTATATCATGATTTTGATCTGCTGATTATGGATGAGCCTTTTGGTGAAATGGACCAGCAGAGTGAGAATGAAATACTCGAAAGTTTAAAGCAATTAGCGCAAGAGGGGAAGATGATCCTGTTCATTACCCATAATAAAACCGGACTTTCTTTTTGTAGTAAGATCGCTTCACTGGATGGCTGAACGGAAGAAAACATTGGTCATATTAAGTCCCGGCTTTCCTATGGATGAAGCCGACAGCACCTGCATTCCGCCTCAGCAGGTTTTTGTGAGGAACTTAAAATCGCAGTACCCCGCGCTCAATATTATTGTACTGGCTTTTGAATATCCTTATTATCAATCTTCTTATCAATGGAACAATGTTTCGGTTATTTCCTTTGGAGGAGCAAATAAAGGAGGGCTGACCCGCTTGAATACCTGGCGGCGTGTACGATTAACGCTGCGGCGGTTAAATAAACAATTTCAACTTATTGGCCTGCTGAGTTTTTGGATGGGTGATTGTGCCTTTATTGCTGATAGGTTTGCAAAAAGAAGAAATCTGAAACACTTCTGCTGGATACTGGGGCAAGATGCCAAACCGGACAATAAATATTTTAGATGGGCAAAGCCCCAAGCGGAGAGCCTGGTAGCTTTATCTGATTTTATTGCGACAGAGGTTAATCAAAACTATCAGGTAGCACCAGCTCATGTTATTCCGGTTGGGATTGATTCCAGGTTATTTGGAGAACCGTCGCGGACAAGAGATATTGATATTCTTGGAGCAGGTTCACTTATCCCCTTAAAGCTTTATTCCATGTTGATAAACATGATCGGCAGTCTGCACACTTATTTCCCGAACCTAAGGGCCGTTATTTGTGGCAATGGACCGGAGAGGCATCTTTTAGAATCACTGATAAAAGACTACCACCTGGAAAATAATATTGAATTAATGGGCGAGTTGCCTCACAATGCAGTGCTTGCTTTAATGCAGCGCACCAAAGTTTTTGCGCACCCGTCATCCTATGAAGGCCTGGGGATGGTGTGTCTCGAAGCTTTGTATGCGGGAGCGCAGGTTGTAAGTTTTGTAAGGCCGATGGACGAGCCTATAAAAAATTGGCACTTTGCGAAAACGCCGGACGATATGGTGAATATTTTAAAACGATTGCTGGATGATCCGTATTGCAACAACGGCAAAGTTGCGCCTTATCTAATAGCGGACACTTGTAATAAGATCATGAGCCTATATGACTACAGTGACTCAGCTATTTGCTGAATTCGCGAAGCGATAGCTTCGAACGACAGGTCCGACCGGAAATATTCCAATGAGGCTTCTTGCTTTTCTATAATATCAATTTTATCAAGCTGATGAAAGACATCCAATAACGCTTTGGCATTGCCGGCTTCATATAGAATTCCACACTTTCCGTTATTCGTTATCATCCTGAATGAATCAATGTCTGTTACTATCGGCATACAGCCACATGACATTGCCTCACAAACCGCTGTTCCGCTTCCCTCATAATGCGATCCGGATAAAATAATATCTGCGCTGCTAAACCAATATTGCAATTCCTGATGCGGAACCTTGCCAATCAGTGTCACTGTCTCTTTCTGCGGAGAGTTACTGATCGTCTCTTTTACTTCTCTCAATAACTCTTCCGTGTGATAGATCATGTATAATTTTGCCGATGGTTTCGATCCGACAAACTCGACAAATGCTTTCAAAACAGTTAACGGATCTTTATTTTCATTTAACCGTCCAACCCAAAGAAAGATCAATCCGTCGGACATGCCGGTTTTTTGCCTGGCAACGTGTTTATCCATCGGCGAAAACGCTGACGACACCTCCATCACCTCGTGTATTTTTTCGCTTGAGTTGATATTGCCTTTTTGTACCCAGCCCAACCCCATGTTATGAGATGAAAATAAATAAGCATCGACGTATTTATCAGCCAGTCGTTGCAGGTATCTTTTAATTCCGGTGAAAGGCAACTCAGCATGGTTATGAACAATGATCTTTGTACGTTTGCCAAGTGAGAAGCCCAATTGCATAACCTCCAGCGGGTGATTAAAACTTTGGACGATCACTACATCCGGCTCCAGGCTTTTGATGAATTGATGTTGCCGGGATTGAAGATAAGATGATTTGAACCGTTTGAAATAGTATTTGACACCGTCCTTATTGTGCTCACCTTCGTAATCGATTTGCTGAATACTTATTACTGTGTTTTGTTTAGCCAACGCCTCCAGTATGCCGGTATAAGCCTTTATACGCTCAAGCCAGGCATCAGGTGAGTTATATTCGCCTGTATAAACATATCCGGCAAAAACGTATTTCATAAAATGACCTTAAGTGAGCGCGGTTAGAAGGTGTCTACATCCGCGTAAGTGAATTTAATCTTATCCAACGGGATACGCGAACCTAAATCTTTAAAAAGTACATAAAATGATGGCTCGGCCGGATATCTGGACGAAAGCAGCCATGACAACCTTGTTTGGTGACTGGTATGGAATTGTATATTCTTCAGTCCAAGCTTCATCGCCAGTTTTCTGAGGTCGATCAGCATGCTGTCAAACTCGCCCGACGGGCAGCTGACATCACCAACGATCAATCCGTTTTTGATCTTTACCCACAAAACTGCTTCCCCTAGTTTTATAACACGCGTATCGCCGTTATACCTTTTGTAGTTGAGATAAAGCGCGTTCCTGTTTACTCCGGCAAAACCTTCTTTAAATACAGCGTTTTCAATACCTTTTCTGGGGAGTATGTAATCTTTCAAAATATATTCCTGGTACCGCTGATATATTTTCTTTAAGAACGGAATTCGCCTGGTAATACTTTCTAAAGAAATTATACCAACAGGTATATTGTAATAAGCCAATGTTTCGGTCATATGCCATTTTAACCTCACCAAAAAGCCATGTAAGGAGTTTTGATTTGGGAAGCCAAATACAAGGCTGATCCCTTCTTCCATACACAGGTCAAAGGTCAGATTGGCCAACTGCACAAACAACCCTTTAAACTGGTATTTAGGATGCGTCATGGTGTCGGCAGATTGCCCGGCCAGGTATAATTGATCGTTATAACGTATAAAACAGGGTATAACTCCGTAGTAAGCAATCGGATTATGACGTTCGTTGAATGCGATGTAACCTATATGCTCAATACCTGTATAGGAAGTGTCATATTTCTTTTTGTAATAGCCTGGCGGGTTGCTGCGGCCGTAAACTTCGTGATATAACTTCTCCAGGGCATCGATATTTGCCTTGCTCAACCTTTCGACATGGTAGCCCTTCATCTGGATTACTTCACTCATATCTCTGGGTTACAGTTGCACGCATCTGGTTAATGGTATTGATGAATGGGTTTACAGTGAAACGCTCGCGCATTGCCGGGTCATTTTGGTCATGCGGCGAGTGGAAGTCCATGCAAAGTAATTGACTATAACCAGCGTCTTTGGCTGCGCCGATAACATCGCCGTTATACGAGCCATAGGGGAATGCCAGGCTGTTTACAGCCCGGCCGGTTATATCTTCAAGATATTGCCTGGAACGGATCATTTCTTGCTTAGCGTCATCAATATTTATTCGGGCCAGGTCGTTGTGATAATAGCCGTGTGAACCAATCGTGGCAAGCGGTGATAATGATAACTGCCTGATCTGCTGTGGGGTCATTTGCAGCCAGTAATCTTCATTGTCAGGTCTGCTGTCCCGATAAGGTACCAGCGGGTATAAAAGGTTCATCATCTCCTGTTTAACATCAAAACCACCCGAACGAAGCATTTCTACGAATTTTTCCCCACTTTGTTTGGAAAAATACTGATTAAAACGATTTTTTTCAAACCATTGATTCTTGTAATTCAGCATTTTAGGACCATACACCTGAACCATGCCCAAAAAGTCGTTCCACAAAATATCGAGGTCCTCATTCCTTATTGCTGTAATAAAAAATGTGGCCGGTAATTGATATTTCTTCAATAAATATAATACATACTTATAGTTGTTTGCATACCCATCGTCAAAGGTGATGCAAATATTGAATTTATCTCTGCTGAACTTCTGTCTGTAAAAGTCGTTTATTGAAATGACATTAAAGTATTTTTTATAAAATTGAAAGTGCTTTTCAAGTGTTTTCAGCCTAATAAAAATAGGATTGAAACGTGTGTGGTCATTAAGACAAACGCCGTGATAGATCACTATTCTGCTTCCGCGGGCGTTGCGAAAAAAGCTTTCATCAAAGCCTAGCAAGTGACTAACATCCCTGCCAAAATACCTGGTTTCCCTGTATAGTTTGGTGCCTATTCTTTGAGTCAACGTCATAGCCGGGATATTAAACAACAGGGAAACTCACTTCGGGGTGAAATTGTTTGATTTTACCCATCAACTCCCGCAGGTTGCCCTTTACATATTTAATGCTGTTACCTATGCTGATGGTGCTATATACGTTGGTATTTATGGCTTTAAGATATGGAAGCAGCGTTTCGTCAAACAAACTGATATGTCCTTTATGCATCACTAATAATATATTCTGCGGATCGGTTGCAAGGAATGATTCTGCTTTAGATATTACAAGGTCGGCATCCATGCCTTCCGCAATTGCACCGGTGTTCAATCCCCAGGTGTTAGCCGGCGAAATTGTTAAGCTATAAAAAAGCTCCTGGTCAGATAACAATTTAGTTTGGTTGCCCTTGCGGATATGGTTCCAGATATTCCAGTCGCCGGTAAGGGTTGAGTCCGTTCCGAATAGTATAGGGAGATCCTTTCTCAGGTGATCTATGGGCGCGGTCTTATTTAATAAGAAACAGTTTGATTCAGGGCACCAAACCAACGCCTTGAATTGTTTGGCCTGGTCTTCGTTCATTGCAACACCGTGTACTGCAACTATTGAACGTTTAAGGATATTCGATCGGAGCAGCTGGTCGATTTCATTTCTCGACAGGTCGTCAGTGCCCTCGCCGCAATGGATTACGGCTGGTAAGTTTTTCTTAAGCGGATTGTTCAACGAAACCCGCCATCTCTTTTCAAAATGTACGGAGTGGATAGATTGGCAATTCTGAAAAACTGTTATCAAATCATTCGGAGCCTTGATCCTTTTCCCGTGATTTACAACTGTGGTGACCCCGCATAACAGATTCTTATAAATGCCCCATTGTATGCGTAGCGGCTCGGGTATCCTCAGCACGCTATCAATGATGTCTTTGTATTTTACGTGGATATGCACTCCCCATTCTGTGTAATTTTTAAATACTCTTCCGGCAAGGGGAGGAAAGAGGTTAAAATCAAGATGATCATGAGAGTTGATCAGTCCGGGGAAAACGATGGCGTTATCAAATATCAGGTTTAAATCACCCGTTTTGTCATGAAAATGACCCGGCAAAACTTGTGCGATTTTGCCATCTTTTACGCTAATGCTAACTTTTTGGCTTGAAAGGGCCATTCTAACATTATTCAGGACCATTGCTGCGCCTTAAATGAATACCATATATCACCGGAAAACCCTTAAACTGATCATACACATTCAAAGCATTCTGATCGGCATAATAATGCTTTAGGGATTCGTCGATTATAATCTCCTCCTCCCTGATCAGCGTGAAACCGTTTTGATACAATAAGTCTTTGATGGTACTAACAGAATGAACATAATTCTTTACTGCCAATCGTTCATTGCGGTGTTTAAAGGTCCGCTTGCCGCCAAAAGCCAATAATTTGGGATGAAAATCTGTGATAATCACATCCGACGATGGTTTCAGGATCCGGCACCACGCCAATAAAGCCTGCTCAATATTTTCGATATGTGCAACCGTGAGGGTTGATATTATGGTATCAAATGCAGCATTCTGCACGTTTGATAATAAGTTGTTGTTGATCTTAAAGGTATTCGCGCTAAGAAACTTGGCCTTCAATTTGTTTAACATCCCTTCTGACACATCAAAGCCTATTAATCCGGATGGCTGCATCTGCAAAATTTTTGTCCAATGCCTCCCTGTTCCGCAACCAATATCGGCAACAGCTTTGTTATGAATAATTCTCTCGTCAAGCAATTTTGGAAATAGAATCTCGTCGAGGTCAAGCATCAGGTTACCTGGCTGCACATCGTAATCTTCCGACCATAGGTCATAAGCATCTGCTGAATTTTTCTCGATCACAGCAGGTCGAAACAGCCGTTGTTTGATATTTCTGATGGTGGAAATCACTTGTTTATATAAGGGGTTTTGAAAGGAATTACGAAACGGGACAATCTTTGGTTGCCCAACTAATTTTTTATTTGACAGTCCAGGCAACTGCACCCATTTCAATTTCGTAATTCAATTGGATACTAAGTTGATTGGGTTAATAATTGGCAGCAGGTCGCTGATCTGCTGCTATTTATCCATCTGTTTATGCTATTTCGGAGCCTGATACAATGAGCAAAATACTATTATTCAATCCTAAAAGTGCCAATGCGAAACATCGCATACCTAACTCTATATTAAGCATAGCAGCCTCCATTGAAGGTAAATACGAATGGGTAATTGTCGACGGCAATTGCGAAGCTGATCCGCTAAAAAAAATTGAAGACTACCTGGATACAGGTGATTTTAAATACCTCGGCTTTACAGTTATGCCGGGTCCGCAATTGCGGCAGGCTATTCCGATTTCGAAAGCTATTAAAGACCATTATCCCGATACTAAAATGATCTGGGGTGGGTATTTCCCTTCCACGCAGCCCGAAACGGTTTTATGCTCGCGATATGTTGATTTCATCATCAACGGTCCGGGTGATCACGCTTTTCCAGCGTTGATCGATGCCCTGGAAAACCACAAACCTTTCGAGTTTATCAAAAACCTTATTTACCAGGCTGCGAATGGTAAGATCATCAAAAACCCGAAAGAGGACTTAATGGAGCAGGATACCCTGCCGCCATTGCCCTATGATAAATTGAATGAATTTTACCCAATAAGTCGCTTGCTGGGCAAGACCTATCTGGGCGAAAAGACTATGGCTTATCACTCCAGCATCGGTTGTCCTTTTACTTGTTCGTTTTGTGCAGTGGTACCAATTTACGAAGCGCGATGGAAGGCAAAATCGGCGCAAACGATTTATAAGGATATAAAATATATCAAAGACAAATGGGGCGCAACGGCAATCGAATTTCATGACAATAATTTCTTCGTTTCTGAAAAGCGTACAGTTGAGTTTGCCAATCTCATAAAACCAGAGAAGATGACCTGGTGGGGAATGGCGCGTATCGATACGATGGATAAGTTTAAGGACTCGTCGCTGGCTGCTATACGCGAATCAGGTTGTAAGTGTATTTTCTTCGGTGCCGAAAGCGGCAACGATAATATCCTGGAACAGTTGGATAAAGGTGGCACGCAAACAGGCGAGCAAATACTCCGTTTTGCGGAGCGGTTAAAGAAGTTCGATATCATCCCGGAATATTCATTCGTTTTAGGCACGCCGGCGCCAACTACTGAACAGGTACAGGCGCAGATAGATTTTGAGATCGATTTTATAAAAAAGGTAAAGGCTGTAAACCCCAACGCTGAAATTGTGATTTACACCTACAGCCCTGTGCCGACAGAGGGTTCGGAATTATTTAAACAGGTATTGGCCAGCGGTTTTAAATATCCGCAAGTACTGGAAGACTGGATAAGTCCGGCCTGGGAGAATTTTGACATGCGCAAAAACCCGCTTACACCATGGCTCACCCCGGATATGATAGATAAGATCAGAAATTTTGAAACGGTTTTGAATGGTGCATACCCGACTGTGACCGACATCCGTCTGAACGGCTTAAAGCGCAGACTGATAAAGGCGGTAGCCGGGTTGCGTTACAGGACCAGTTTGTACAACTATCCGTACGAGATAAAATTACTGCATAGGGTATGGCGCTATCGTCAGCCTGAAATACAAGGATTTTAAAGAATTTAAATTGAACACGACTGTGAAGCATACCGCAAAAAAACGTTCCCCAAAGCCCAAAATGGATTTTGAGGAACTTTATATTGCCGTGCGCCAACAGGAGAAAAGGATTTATACTGATGAGCAACTACAGCTTCTGCCGGATATCGATCACATCTATTATGATGAGTGGAAGATCAGGAAAAGATCGAGCGAAAGGCTAACAGAATATCTCGCAAAAAGCAATAAATCGCTTAAGATACTCGAGGTAGGTTGTGGTAATGGATGGCTGTCGGCTAAGCTGGCAAATATTCCGGGTGCTAAAGTTATTGGTCTGGATATTAACCAGGTGGAAATAGAACAGGCGGACAGAGTTTTCAAAAAGGACAACCTGCAATTTGTTTACGATAGTTTTACCGACGGCACTTTTGAGAATGAACAATTCGATGTGATCGTTTTTGCTGCCTCACTGCAATATTTTCCATCGGTTATTAATGTGATGAATCAGGCATTAGCTATGCTGAAAAAGGGTGGCGAGGTGCATGTGATTGATACCCCGTTTTATACACCTGATGAAACCGGAAAAGCAACCGAGCGCAGCCAAAAATACTATACTTCCCTGGGTATCCCTGAAATGGCTGAACATTATTTTCATCATTCTATCAGCGAATTCTGGGGATTTAAATACGAAGTACTGTTTGACCCTACGTCCATCTTTAATATGATCTTTAAAAAAGACCCATTTTATTGGGTTTGCATCAAAAAATAACCATGCTGCAGGCGCTGACACATACTTACAAACGTTACCGCACGCTGCAAACGCACCACATATCAGCCTTGCCTATTGTGATGCTAATGCCGCATAGCGCCTGCAATTGCCGTTGTGTAATGTGCGATATTTGGAAAGATAATAAGAACCTGAAACAGCTGACTGAGTCAGATATTTCAGGCCTGTTATCTTCTCTGAAACAGTTCGGAACCCAACAAGTGGTGATGTCAGGCGGTGAGGCGCTTCTCAACCCGAATTTCTTTGCATTGTGCCAGATTCTGAGAAACGCCGGTATCAAGGTATCGCTGCTAACTACAGGACTAACCCTGAAACATCATGCCGGGCAACTGGTAGAATGGGTTAATGACATTATCGTTTCACTGGACGGCGATCAACACTTGCATGATGCTATCCGCAATATTCCCGGGGCGTTTCAAAAGTTGAAGGATGGGGTAGAATGTATTCGGTCATTAAGTCCTGATTATCGTATTACGGCTCGGACGGTCATTCATCGGCTCAATTTCTGGAACTGGATAGCCATCATAGAACAGGCCAAACAAATGGAACTTAACCAGATCAGCTTTTTACCGGCTGATGTCAGCAGTCATGCTTTTAACCGACAAATTGCCTGGGACCAGCCACGACAAAACGAGATACTATTATCAAAAAATGAACTGCCGGAACTGAAGGCGGTGATCCGAAAGATAATTACCGATTATAGAGATGATATCGATAGCGGTTTCATCGCCGAATCAGCGCAAAAGCTGATGAACATCTATCATTACTATGCAGCATTTTATGGGCTCAATTCCTTTCCGTTTAAGAAATGCAATGCACCATGGGTATCAACCGTAATTGAGGCTGATGGGAGCGTCAAGCCCTGCTTTTTTCATGAGACGATGGGCAATATCAGGGATTCGTCTTTAGAAGATATATTGAATAGTCCTGAAGCCATCAATTTCAGGAAAACGCTGAATATGGCAAGCAACGATATCTGCACCAAATGCGTGTGCTCATTGAATTTGTCGCCGTTAACCAATTTAGATTAAGATGAACAGCATACTTTTAAGTCATTCCTATTTCATGCGGTTCGATCCCAAACAATGGGGATTGGGTTTACCTTATCCGCCTTTGGGAACACTGCTGGCTGCTGCTGTGATGCGGCAAAATGGTTATGAAGTTGCTTTGTTCGATACCATGTTTGCTACCGGTCCCGAAGAAATTGAACCGCGATTGGAAAAATACGCCCCCGATTTTTTTGTGATCTATGATGATGGGTTCAACTACCTTACCAAAATGTGCCTCACCAATATGCGCGAGGCTGCTTTCAATATGAGCAAACAGGCAAAGGCACATGGGTGTAAAGTGATTGTTTGCAGCTCCGACTCAACCGATCGCTTTGAGAAGTATTTGCAGGAAGGGGCTGATTTTGTGATCATCGGCGAAGGGGAAATGACCTTGCTGGAGCTAACCAATGCAATTAAAAGTGGCGAAACGGACTATTCTGGAATACACGGTTTAGCTTATTTGAAAGAAGGCAATGCAATAAAAACATTAGGTCGCCCGGTGATGAAAGACCTGGATTATTTGCCCTTACCCGCATGGGACTTGGTTGACATAAAGCCATATAGGGAAAGCTGGCTAAGAAACGCCGGGTATTTTTCGCTCAATATAGGTACGACACGTGGCTGTCCTTTCAAATGCAACTGGTGTGCCAAACCGATTTATGGTAACCGTTATAATTCACGCAGCCCGGAAAATGTAGTTGCCGAAATCAGGATGCTAAAGGATAAATTTGGTATGGACCATATTTGGTTTTGCGATGATATATTCGGTTTAAAACCAGGTTGGGTAGAGGAATTTAGCAGACTGATACAACAGGAAAGTTTAAAAATACGGTTCAAAATACAGTCACGGGCCGATCTGCTGGTAGAAGAAGATTTGGTTAAAGCGCTTGCTGCTGCCGGGTGTGAAAATGCATGGATAGGGGCTGAGAGTGGCTCGCAAAAAATATTGGATGCGATGGACAAGGGAACTACCATCGCGCAAATCCACCAATCAACGTTTTTGATGAAAAAATACGGCATCAAGCCGTCATTCTTTATCCAGTTTGGCTACCCGGGCGAACAAAAGGAGGATATCGAAAATACGATCAGGATGATCAATGAATTATTGCCTTTCGAGATCGGTATTTCGATATCCTACCCTTTGCCCGGAACAGTTTTTTATGAGCGCGTAAAAGCCGACCTGAAAACCAAGACCAATTGGACCGACTCGGACGAGATGGCATTGATGTTTCATAACACCTTCCCGCCATCATACTACAAACAGTTACACCGTTACGTGCATCAAAACTATCATCAACACCTGGCACAAAACAGCCTGGCTGAACTGATCAAAAAACCTTTACATACTAACGCAAAAAATTTAAGAAAGGCGTTGTCGGTATTCTACCATACCCCGGCTGCAATGATCGAAAAGTTGAAATTGAAAAGATTGGAAAGGGCCCTGTGATGGAGTCAGTCGTATCACATAACGAAACTGGCGCTGCCCAGGCCTTTTCAAGTCAGTCGGCAGTATTTGATGATCTGTACAGCAATGATGCCATCATTCAATATAAACGCGAGCGGGTAAGAAATCATGTGTTGCGGTATTTGCCTAAAAATAGCCATATTCTTGAATTGAACAGCGGTACCGGCGAGGATGCAATCTTCTTTGCAGAAAAGGGGCACTGTGTTCATGCAACGGATATTTCCGAGGGTATGCAGGAACAATTAATGCGGAAGGTGAAAGACAAAGAATTGAATGACCTGATCACAAATGAGCGATGTTCCTTTACCGCTTTGGATCAACTTAAAAATAACGGTCCCTATGATTTGATTTTCTCCAATTTTGCCGGGCTGAATTGTACCGATGAACTGGATAAAGTTTTGAAATCATTATTCGCGCTTCTCAAACCCAATGGTATGATAACATTGGTAATTCTTCCTGAATTTTGTTTATGGGAAACACTTTTATTGTTCAAAGGCAAATTTAAAACGGCATTCAGGCGCTTCTTTAGCTCAAGCGGTAGTACGGCTCGTGTTGAAGGACATTATTTTAAATGCTGGTATTATAATCCTTCGCATGTTATTAAAAGATTGAAAGATCAGTTTGATGTGCTTGGCATTGAAGGGTTATGTACTATCGTTCCGCCATCATACATGGAAGGCTTTGCTGAAAAACACCCATCGGTTTTTATTTCTCTGAAAAAATGGGAGGACCGCTTAAAATCCCGCTGGCCCTGGAGATATATTGGGGATTATTATATTATTTCGCTGAGGAAAAAATCTTAATCGTCTTTGCGAGTTATAAAATCCGGGGCCTCTCAAGGTGAAATGACAAAAGAGTGTTGTCACGCTGAGCCTGTCGGCAGACAGGCTCAGCGTGACAACCAATACGAACTTGTTATGGGTAACGATCGTTCGCGATTGCTTCTTCACCCCACAGGCCGCTCATCGCAATGACATAATAGCTAGTCGCCTATTGAAGAAGATTCCCCGCTGCGCGATCGGAATGACAACCATTTGTATGATTTTACTGCAACTGCAACTGCTTCTGCCACTAACTAATTCACCGCACTCCCTTCCCGGGGCTCCAGTATCTGCGATAGTTTTAACTGATATTTGAGAATAAGTTTTTCCTGGAAGTTTTTTGGGTCCGGTTTGGCGTAGTGCTTACCGGCATCCATACCCATTATCAAACCTTTGATGTTTAGTTTTTTCTGTTGGCGCTTTTTGTCCCATCTTTCGGTGGTAATTCTCATCAGCAGGTCATCCAATGCAACACCTAGCTGATTGTTAAACAGCCATTCAAAAGCTCTTTTCAACCATGAGTGTTTTAGTGATTTGGCGGTGGTGAGGCGCATGTATTTGTTGGGCAAATAATTCCGGGTCCAGTTATTGGCCGCGTAAAATTGCTCGAACGTAGTGTCGCCGTGTACCGGTATCAGGGTGGCAATTTCAATGGCGGTATAGATGTTTTTTTCGCGAATCTGCAGTTCTTCTTCGTCAATGTAATAGTTCATGCAGAAATAATGTTCCCGTTTAACCAGGAAGGTCAGTTTTTTGAAGCAATGCATTAGCGTACGCGCAATCCAAAGCCTGTTTTTAGCGGTAATAATAAAGAGATCGATGTCGGAATCTTCGTCAGCAAAATTCTTTGAAAGCGAGCCCGAAATAGCAATGCCTTTTACAAATGGAAAGCAGACCAGCAAGTTACTTACCTGCTTTGCTGTGTCCATCATCTTAGTAGCCCGGGCATTTCCCCGCAGGCGGCGCTCAATCAGAAAATATTCGTTTTTGAGGGTGTAAAACTTATCGAAATGATACACCATCCTGTCGATAACCAGGTATTTTAACGCAAATTCAAAATCGATTGCATCGCATTTTACAGGCAGGTACAGATATATCTCATCCATCGTAAGCGGATAATGGAACATATCAAAATACGCGATAGTGGATAATATATGTCGTCTGAGATCGTGCAAGGCGAAACGGCTTAATATATCTGCATTTATTTTCATAATAATGACGGTTCAATTGTTTGTTTGGTTGCCGCTTTACTGAAAAATTTATGACGTTTCACAGGTAAAATGATCTTTTCTGGTTGCCCGGAAACAAACACGAAATAACTGAGGAAAGTGCTGTAAAACATCACGCCCTTGTCTGCATCCAGTATATTTTCTGAGAACGAAACAACAGCGATCAGGATCAAAAAAGAAAAGAAAACGACATCCCGTTTTTGGATGGCGCGTTTAAAACCATAAATCAGGGTAACGATATAAATGCTCAGTCCCCATATGCCGGTTTTGATCAAAAAACTCAAGTATTGATTATGTGAGTTTAACCGGTGTAGATATGAACTGTAGAATTTTTTTGCAAAATACTGCTCCTGCAATAGCTGAATCTCTGAACCTGTTCCATAACCAATTACTGGCGACCTTTTGATCAGGTTAACCGAAATTTTCCAACGCTCCAACCTCGGTTCAACAGTTTGCCCTGCAAATGTTGGCGAGAGGTCTTCCCTTAATTCGACGAGGTATCGATTGCGCAGTGCGCGTGAGTTGAATATCCCTGCTAATATGACGCAGGACAATCCAACAGTAGTCAACAAATACAACAGCCGTCTTTTGCCGTGTAATAAAAACCACGGGATCGCAAAATTGATCACCAGGAATAAGGCGGCGAAAACAGACTTAGAGCTCAGCTGGATGATTCCCGCGGTGAGCACTGAAGAGCAAAAAAGATAGAGTAATATACTTGATGTGCGGAGCCGTTCGCCGACCAATCGCGATAACATATAAATCAACGCGATGGCAATTTGCAGCGATAAAAACGTGGCGTGCATGTCTATCGGCTGTGAAAAATTATGATTGGTAAATGCCGGTGACAGAATCGAAGACCAGGGCAGGTGATAATACCTGATGGTGATCAGTGCATCCAGATATAGGTAACCAATAGTTACGGTACACCCCAGCGAGAAGATCACCAAAAAATTGTGCCGGTATTTTTTCAGATCAAGCGGATTGAAACAGAATATCAATGGTATCAGCAGAACCGGAAGATCAAGTTCCCATTCTGCCAATGATTGCTGAAGGTTGATGGTATATAAGGTGCCGATCAGTGTTACCCAAAATACGGATTGCAACACTAACGTCCGCCAGGTAAAAAGCGGCTTCGCTGAACTTTTTCTGAACTGGATAATGGTATGAATAGCCAGGCTGGCCAGTATCAAATGGCTGTAAAACCTGTCGAACGGCAGGCTTAGCAACAGCAGCATTACATGGTAATAGCTGATCTTGTTGGCCAGGCTATCCTTGATAAGAAATAACTCTCTCATGGTTTAAACGTTCGTAGCATTCTATAATAAATGCCTCATACTCATTTACGATCTTTTCCCAGTTGAACTGAAAAGCGATTTTATGGACATTGTTTTTCACCATCGCACGTTCAGTGCCATTGCGTTGAACATGTTCCACCAAATCTCTCACCCCGTTAGCATCTGAAAAATAAAAAGCATCCGAATGCAGCACCGATTTGTTAAAAGGGTTATCATGCGCTGCGATCAACGCTTCGCTAGCCATGGCTTCCAGTAATGAAGGGTTAGTGCCGCCGACGCTGTGCCCGTGGAAATACAGATACGAGCTATTCTGCATCATCCGCACTTTAGCGGTATCAAAAATGGCACCCTTAAATTGGATGCGTTCATCGTTTTTAAATCGCTCGCGGATATATTGGCCGAACCTATTGCTGGTATCGCCTAACACCTTGAAAGTCCGCTGTGAGTTACTGCTATTAAAACCATCTAAAATGGTTTCAATATTGTTCTCTGGCTCCATGCGGGCCATCAACAGAAAGTAATCCTCCTTCCGGGCTAGTTCCGTATCCAACTGCTCCCGTTCTATTTCGCTGATCAGATCGGCACCATAAGGGATATATTCGCTATGAATGTTGTATTTATTCTCCAGGTAATCCTTGATCACCCTTGAATCGGATATATAAAAGTGGCTATGCTTTACTGCCAGTTTTTCAGCATATTTTAAAAATTGCTGCACCGGCCTGGAGTATTTTGAACGTTTCCATTCCAACCCATCCATATTAGTGATAATGGCACTCTTTTTAGGATAAAGCATGCCCCATATCGAACTGCTGGTATAGCCCATCATTAGCACAACATCAAACTTTTTGCGGCGTGCGTCTATCAGGCAGTTGAGGTCATAAATAAACTGACCGGCAGTGCCTACCCGGTATTCAGGATCATAACAATGCTGAATGTTTACTCCGTTCCAGGTATCACCTTTATAAGGATGGTTATGCGAATTATAAACGGTTACTGAGTGGCCTTTCTTTACCAGTCCGGCCGACACATATTCGGATATATGCTCAAATCCCCCGTAGTAGTTCGGTATGCCCCTGGTCCCCAGTATTGCAATCTTCAAATTCTTCATAGTTTACTATTTGTTTGTATGCTTTTAAAGTTTCGGTTGCGGCTTGCTGCCATGTATATTTTTTTAATATCAGGTTGTATAAATTTTCATCGTACGGGCTCTCGCTGGCTTTCTTTGCCGCTTCGAAAATGCTTTCAGGTCTCCCGGGATTGCAGTAAAAAGCGTGATTGCCGAAATATTCCTTTGCATCGCCGCGGTCGGTTATCACAATGTTGCAACCCATTACCGCCCCTTCAATGGAACTTAACCCGGTAGTTTCAAACCAGCTTGGCAGGATGTGCACTTTGGCCTGCTCGTAATAAGTCAGCAGCTCCTTTTGCGGGATGTGGTTGATGAAGGTGACATTGGATGCCGCGATGCACCGGCATTCATCATAATATGGCTTTTGGTTAGGTGCATGTGAGCCGATCATTACCAATTTGAAGCGGGTATTATTTAGCGCTTTGATCAGGTTCAATTGATTCTTGATTCCCTCTATTCGCGCCACGCATAACACCAGGCTTGGATCTTTCTCTACTGAAAAATTGCGCTTAAACAAATGCTGATCTACCCCATTCGGAATAACAGTATGATTGATCTTGCTGGGATAAGATTTGATGATGCGGCTGTATTCCGATTCTGAATTAGGCAGTACCATTGCAGCATTTTGCAAAACTTCAGTTATACAGCGACGCTGGCCTTTCCACAGGTACTCTTTGCTGGCCAGATGGTCTTTACCCAATACCCAGCGCGCAATGGTCTTCAGGTATTCGATACTGTTTGGCGGTAAAAAACCGAATATTACCCCAACACCTTTGCGGTGATATTTATCATACTCCGTGTAATTGCACAGAATAGTAGATACCACGAATGGCTTACCCGACTTTTTACTGTGATAAAGTATATCTGCCGGTCGTGTCAGGTTGAAAAAATGCAGCAGGTCATAATCCGCATAGTTTATTTCCTCTTTCGATAGTTTGACATCGGCAGTTATGCCTAACTGCTCCAGGTGACGTGCAGTTTGTACCACCTGTACCGTGTCGCCGCCGGGTACGTCAAATAAGGTCGATCGTGTGATAAATGCTACTTTCATATTGGTTTATTTACAATCTGTTCGGACTTAGTTGGTGCAGCCACGCAATAAAAGACTCAGGCATATAGCTCACTGCATAAAGCAGGTAGTTGTCTAACCGTAGCGGCCTTATGCTGATGGCCTTTCGCACATGTGTGCGCGCTTTTGACGGCTGGTAGTTGTCAGCCAGGAACTTTTTGCAGCACAAGGCATGATAGGCACCTTCCTTTATTTTACTTATATCCTGTTTTTTGATGATCGCCAATATTTCGTCGCCTTCTTCGCGGGTAATGCTGCCCCGCGTTGTAGCGTCTCGTTTCAATTTGCGGAAACGCTCACCACGCCATTTTTCATCAATGGTTACTGATGCCGGGTTGAAGCGCACTTTTATCAAAGGCTCGCGCAGGTTTTGCATTTTGCCCGTTTTGGCAAGTGCTGTCCACAGCAGGTAATCCTCAAAGTTGTGCGCATGAACATTATAGCCACCGGCTTTGATCACCTCGTGCTTGTTATACATCACCGACGAATGGATAAATGGGCAATACACATACATATTGCGCTGAATCTCTTCATTAGAGTGCGCAATACATTTGAAGCTGAACAAGTATTCGCCATTCTCCAGGATATATTCCGCATCGCTGCCGGTTAGCACATAATCGGGGTGGTCTTCTAAAAAGTTGAATTGTTTTTCGAGCCGATCGGGCATACAGATGTCGTCCGCGTCAAAACGCGCTACATAATGTCCGTCGGCCAGTCTCAAACCGGTATTGAGTGCCTGTGCAATACCCTCATGCTCCTTGTTTACCAATGCGATGCGGGGGTCGTTGAAGGAAAGTACCACACTTACAGTATCATCAGTCGATCCGTCATTAACTATGAGCAGTTCAAGATTTCTGTGCGTTTGCTGCAATACTGATTCAATAGCCTCGCGGATATATTTACCCGCATTATAAGCAGGCATCAGCACGGTTATTTTTCGGTGATCAGTATGCATTTTTTATCAATGTTTTTGGTGTATGCTCTTTGATGTCCAGCAATAGCAGCAACTCAAAAAATACCAGGATAGATAATTGCTCAAACCAATAGGCTATAAACATCACTGCCATTACCATTAGCAGAATGGGCAGTCCGTAGGTTAATATTTTATAGTGCTTCAGGAAATACCAGATATACCATACAAAAAAGACTATCAACCCAAATAACCCGTATTCAGCAAGCAACTGATCGTAAACCGAATCAGGGCTGTTGCTAAGCGAATGCTGATCGGTGTTTTTGCTGAAATAATTGAGGTAGACGTCGAGATGGTTCGACAAGAAATCGGGAGCGAGATAAATGTATTTATGTGGGTATCCGCCGGCAAAACCTAAGCCGCTCACCCTGAATGCCAGCTTTGACGAGAAATTACCTATGCCGTCGCCGGTTACTAACTTAAGCGGGTGGCCCAGCAAAAAATGCAGGGTTTGTAGCGTACTGGTTATTTTCCCCGGCACATTGGGTTTGTAATTCGCTTGAGACGATATAGGCAGACTAGTCTTATGTGTACCGATAAAACCTAGAAGCAGTCTCTGATAATCGTTGGTGTCAGCAATGTGCTGGTAGGGATGGGTATTAATATCTGGTTTGGGAACAATAATTCGGCCGCTTTCAGTTTTTGTTAGATATGGTCGGGCTTGCACTGCTTTACCTGAGACCGCGGGATTCCGAACAACGACTGGCCGGTGATGAACTGCATAATTGCTGTCAATAAACTTCTGCGCAATTTTTTCCTTACGCTGATCAGCGTTCAGTAAACTATCCGGCATCAAGGTAATGGGCAGATTCGGTTTTTGCGTCAATACCGGTTTGTGTATCACATTAGGATGAAGTGTGTTTTTTACCGTCTCATGTGCATAGATATAGTTCTGCGGCGACACTTTTACCATAAAAACCACCAGGAATATAATGCAGACTGCGATCAGGCTTTTTTGATCGCGTGTACTTTTAAAAATGAATAGTATTGCAAAGCAAAGCAGTAATATCACATTGGTAAAATTGCTGGCAGTGAGCAGCATCACAACCATGCAGAGCAGCAGCATCGGCGCATTCTTCTTGGTCAGAAAGTAAACACAGCCAAATGCGTTTAATATGGCGTTGGTAGTCGAGGTATCAAAGGTTAGTCCCCTGATATAATCGCCTGTGCTGATAAAGTATTTCTGAAACTCCCCCTGGTAAGTGTATGGATCCAGATAGCCGGTTTTCCATACAATGGAAGCAATATTGAGGAATGAGAGAATTGCGTTTATAATGAAAAAGACAACTATCGTGCGATGAATGGTTTCGGTATCATTATTCTCCACAAATAGTTTTACCTGGTGCATGGCCAATATGCAAAGCACCCAAAAACCGATGCCGGTGAGCAGAACGATGTCATAATTGATATTAAAATAATTCCGGCTGATGATCCAGTTGAGCAATGCGACGCCTATTGCCAGCAAATAAAACAGCGGCAGACGCGATTTTTTTAAGCTAAAACCGAATTTGAAATTGAATTGCAGCAGGTAGATGAGCACAATGGCTGGTACCTTGATGGCCATCTTTACATTCAGGAATAGCACCAGGAACAGCAACAGCCTCCAATCAGCCAGCTTACGCAACTTCCTAAAAAATGAAACAACGATACTGGCGGTCATCAGGTTCCTTTTTAAAAGGAATTACGCCCGGTGGGGGGTAACGGTTGCCTGATGCGGGGTGGAAAAGATTATTTATTTAGAGCTTTGCGTTAAGTTGTTTCAGTTAAAAATTTGAGGTTTTCTTTTGAGTTGATCATAAAGTAAAACTTTTTTAACTGGCCGCTGTCGTCGACAGTAACATCTGTAATTCCAGCTTTTGTCGACAATTGCACGATTTGTGTACAGTTAAACCGGCTGTCCTTACCATTCAAGCTTTTAAACTCGACTTCCTTATGGTCTAAGCTTAAATAGACGTCTTGAATCAATAAATATCTCCAAACCCTTGCAACAAAAAAATGCATGATTGCAAAGAATAGGTAGAATAAATATATCAACCAAAAATTTGCGACTATAACGAAAGCTATAAAAAACATATGCATAATGACTAGTCCGCCACCAAAGAAGGTGCGCCAAAAGCCCGAGTTGTCATTCGACAATTTTATCATGTGTTAATGGAGATATGGGTTATGTTAGGTTGTTTTCTTCCAAATATAATCATCAAAAGTTATTAATAAATATGACCGCTGTCGGAAGTCTTGGGCTTCGGACGATTATGCTGTGAACTTTTTTCAGGACGAGACAGCTTGTAGTCGCAGACTACATACATATGGATTGTGTGAGCCGTGCAACGAAGCAATCGCAAACAGTGCAGATCGAATAGGACGGTGTAGAACTTGCATAGCGGACCTGCTAATCGGGGATTGCTTCGTTCCTCGCAACAATGACGTTCCCCTATTGACCAAATGGATTAAACAGGATTAAGTATTTATTTTGTCACTAAGCTTAAACTGCCGCGTTACTAATATCAATGCAACATAAATCAAAACACTCCCGACTATTTCTATCCAAATATTCCTAAACAAAAACCCAGCTCCCCAAAAACCAACACACGCACAAGTCGTACAAATAATACAAGGGTAAAGTGCTTTATTCAGCCCCGGTATATCACTTTTATAAATATAAAAGGCCGTTTGTGCAATATATCCCGCCAGGTAAGCAAAAGCTGCGCCTTCATTTTTGAAGATGGGTATTAATATTAAATCTCCAATTGCATTAACTGTTAGTGTGATCACAAAAGCATGAAAGATCATCCTTAACCGTCCTTTTGCAAAATTGGTGGTCCATAAAAAATTGGTGAGGTATTGCAACGGGATGCAAAGCGTCAGGATAAATATGGTGTGCACATTTACCAGTCCGTATTTGCCATCTGTGATATGGTCTATCACTGGTGCCCAGCAAACGTTAATCAGCACGATGGTGAAAGCAGCAACTACCATTTCCATGCGGGCGAGAAATTTTAGCCGCTCGATATCCGGCTGACTGCCGTCCTTAAACAATCGTGTAAACCAGGGGATCAGCAAAGGGGCTATTGCCAACAAGGGCATGGTAGACAGCTCAAACACTTTATAGGCAAAACTGTATTCGGCCAGTTTCACGGCCGATAATACCAGGCCAATAAATATCCAATCGAACCGCGCAAGGGCGGAACTGATAATGGTCACCCCAAACTGCGGCAGCGATTCTTTTATCAGTTCAACATATTTTCTTTTATCCCATCGAATACTCATCGGGATAGGCGCCTCCAGCGTAAAAAGATAGGCACCGACAATTAACTCCAGCATATCACCCCCAACGAACACGATGATCACATTGGTTAATGTAATTTGATGCAGAAAAGCCAATACGATCAAGCCGATGGCCCGCACTAAATTGGAAACTACCGAAATACTCGCTAACAATTTAAACCGCTCCAGCCCGATCGCTGATTGTTTAAAAGGGGTAGAAAAATAGATCATCAGCTTACCAACACCGATAAGTAAGATCACGTCGTAAGCATTCAATGAGGTAAACAAGAACTGTCCAAGAAACAGCAGCAGGTAAAATGCAAAGCCCGTAACTAATACATGGCATAGATAGATTGGAAGTATATTTTGGGGCTCGTCCCCCGAGGCCAGTTTCCGCACCGCGATCTGGTCGATGCCAAACGAAAGGATATTGAAAATGGCCAGCATTAGCGCCAATGCCAGGTTGATCTCGCCAAAGCTGTCTTTATCTAAATTTTTGGAAATGATATAAAAGATAACCAGTCCGGCCAACTGGTTGATGATAAGCTGAAGGGTATTGGCCGAAAGGTTTTTTATGAGCCTGTTTCTCATCAACGGTTTTAATCGACTTATAACTCACTACTCACTATTCACCACTCACTACTAAAACTCCACCACCAGCTCATCCTTCAGTTTCTTTACATCCTCGGAAATATAACGAGGATGATCTTTCAACAACCGGTATTTACGCCTGGTATGTTGCGATATCATCCAGGCAATGTCCCAGCCGACCTTGCCGTCCAGTATCCCTAAAAATACAATATAGTTTTTGATAAAGTGGAACAGCGGCGCTATATGTAATTTCATAAACGTTGGCTTCTTATTGGCCATCAGGTATTTGCTTGCGCTGAGTTTAGCATAATGATCAGCTTTGCTCATAAACTCGGCTGCGTCCTTAACCGAATAATGGTGTAAATATCCGCCCAGCCTTTTTATGGTGACATTTTGAGGAGATAACAACGTCTCATGTACAGGGGATGTCGACCACTTTACTTTTGTTCGGTTAAACAGCCGGATATGATGGTCGCGGCCCCAGCTGCCGAAACGTATGAGCTTTTTGCCGTAGTACGACCTGAATTTGATATCGTAAACGGTGTTGGGATCATCCAACGATAATTGATGGATAGCCATCGCCAATGCTGTATCAGCAATCTCATCCGCATCAATGCTCAATATCCAGTTGTATTTTGCGCGGGCAATGCCTTTATTTTTATTGATACCGTAACCATCCCAACGGTCATTGTACACGCGGCAGCCAAGTTTCTGTGCTATGGCAACAGTGTTATCTGTACTGCCATTATCAGCTACTATGATGTCATCTGTAATCAGTTGAGCTGCTTTGATACATGAGGCAATCGTCTCAGCCTCATTTTTTGTGATAATAACAACGGAAACAGTAGCCATGGATTGATATGCTTAGTAATAATATCACGTCCCGATGGGATGAATGGTTGCCTTATTGCTTAAATTTATACAATTGCAAAGTGCGGTATTATTGGATATCAAAGGACTATTGCTTGATATTTTAAATTAATAGGCTGTTTTTCAATTATTTGTAAATTTACAAACAAATAATAATAGCGACAGGCAACCTTTAATGACCGAATGACGTGTTACAGTCAGATAAGGATAAAAATTTATAACGCTAAAAGGTAACCGGATGGGCGAAGAAGAGTTACATCAACTGATCGGGGGCTGTATTAGGAAGGATAGTGGAAGTCAGAAAATGCTTTACAAGGCATTCTACGGCTTTTCTATGGGCATATGCCTGCGCTATGCCAACAACCGCGAAGAAGCCGCCGAAGTAATGAACCAGGGATTCTTCAAGGTCTTCACCCGCATTGATACTTATGATATTACGCGTCCATTTAAGGCATGGCTTGGTAAGATCATGACCAACGTATCGATCGATTATTACCGCGCTAATCTGAAAATGGCTTACGCGGAGGACCTGGACAAAGCCGAAAATATAACAGATGGCGAATTGCCCGATCGCAAGCTGAACTACGAAGACCTTTTAGCAATGATACAGCGTCTACCGAACGCTTATAGAACGGTTTTTAACTTGTATGCGATAGAGGGCTATACGCACGAAGAGATTGGCGAAATGCTGGATATATCATCCGGCACGTCTAAATCAAACCTGCACAAGGCCCGGCAGAAACTAAAACAAATGATATTGGAAGCCGAAAAGGTTGGTAACAATGGCAATTATAACAAAGGGATGGATTATTCAAGCAGCGTAGCTATTAATAGAGTGGATCTGCACAATCTGTTCACGAGGAAAAATATTTAAACGGATGAGCACTGAGAAGGACGAAAACAAATTAGATAGTTTATTTAAAAGCGGGCTGGAAGACCAGGCAAACGAGCCGGCATTTAGAGAAGCAGACTGGGAGGCCATGGAGCAAATGCTCAATGAGGGCAAAAAACGTTCCGGCATTGTATATCTGTTGCCGATTGTCAGCGGCATTGCAGCAATGTTGCTGATCGTTTTAGGATATTTCTTTTTCAATCGTAATGAAACAAAACCTGAAAAGAAAAACCAGGTTGCCGTTACACACTCTACTAAAGGCGAAGCTATAGATAAGGCGAAAAATAATACCGGTACAAACGGCGAACCTGCCCGACAATTTGCAGATAGCGGCAAACAGCAAACAAAGTCTGCACCATACGCTGCAACCGGGCCTGCTCAGAGGAGTCGCGCGGAAAGTGGCAAAACGTTCTTTCCCTTATCTTCGGGTAAGGTACGCCGTAGTGCCGGTAACGCAGTTCAGAATGGGCAACAGGTTTTAGCAGCTAATACGGCAAAAACTGCAGCTAACGGCAAAACAGCTTTGGGTACGGCTGATAATAAGGCCGATCAGAAAGCAGACGCCTTAGCCAACAACGGTAAAAATGTGACAACTGCCGATAGAACGGCATCAGGAACGCCGGACGATAAAACAGCTTTGGGCACTGCCGATGGTAAGGCCAATCAGAAAGCCGATGTTTTAGCTAATAATGGTAATAAAACTGTTAAAACAGATGACAGGACCGCATTGGGGACCGCCGACGGTAAAACGGCTTTGGGCACTTCCGATGCTAAAGGCGGACAAAAAATTATTGCCGCTAATCCAACTACGAAGAGTACAAAAAGCGCCATTCGCCAAAATCCCGGCAGCAGGCCGGTATTTGCCCTGAGTGTAATCGCCTCATCCGATTTGAATGGCGTAAATTCATCGTTCCAGCAGACCAAGATCGGCGGCAACTTTGGGGCCATGTTCTCTGTCACTTTCAAAAAATGGACCATCAGTACCGGAGCTCAGTATGATTACAAGCCATATCTGACAAATTTTGATAACTATCATACGGCCTATAAGTTTCCTACAGACCCCAGCAGTGTAAAAGCCGATTGCCGCATGCTGGACATACCAGTTAATGTGAATTACCAGGTATATCGCCAGAAGGCCAATTCTATTACAATCGGTACAGGGTTATCATCCTACTTTATGCTTCGTGAGGATTACCAGTTTAACTATGATAATGCTTATAGCGGATCGTACGGCTACTATGGAGGGGCCACACCAAGCGGGCCATCACACTATACCGTGGTTAATAGAAACCATAATATTTTAAGTGTATTAAATATTGATGCCACTTATACCCACCAAATCAATTCAAAATTTGGTATAACAATACAACCTTATACTAAAGTGCCATTGTCTGATGTTGGCGCAAGCCAGGTGAGGCTGCAATCAACAGGTGTGGCATTCGGTATAAATTGGAACATCAACGCACCTTCAAAACCAAAATAAAATGAAACACATCTTATTGATTTTGCTCGCCTGGACCACAATGCACCAGGCGGGACAGGATAACTATGTCTGCAAAAATGTAAAAGTCAACCTATTTTCGAGTGCTCCTATAGAAGATATCGAAGCCAATTCAACCAGTGGCGTATCGGTTTATAATCCGGGCACGGGTGAGCTCGATTTTAGTATACCTGTTCGCAGTTTTCATTTCCCGAAAGCACTAATGGAGGAACACTTTAATTCGGATTATATCGAGAGCGATAAGTTCCCAAAAGCCACATTTAAAGGGAAGATACAGGAGCGTATCGACGTGACGAAAGACGGCTCTTACCCGATAACGGTTACCGGCGATTTCCAGGTTCATGGCGTAACACAACCCCGTACTATAACAGGCAACCTTAAAGTAAGCGGCGGCGTAGTTACTATGACATCAGAATTTATGGTTAAATGTGTTGATCACCATATCGAAATTCCGCAAATCGTGTTTCACCACATTGCCGAGAGCATACGCGTCCGGGTGTCGGCAACCTACACAGCATTAAAAAACAATAATTCCTCAAAATAATCACCCTAATAATTAACCCTATCATGAAAAGAATCATTATAGCATTCACACTTCTGACCCTCGCCGTCGGCCTTAAAGCACAGCAAACCGACACTACCAAAAAAGCCGGTGGAAAAACCTCGTCAACTGATTCACTGTTAAATGCAATGAGCCCGGAGGATAAACACCAGGATGTCATCGGCGCATTCAAAGCGACCCGGCTTATTTTTTCGCAAACAACAACTACTGTAAAAAGGAATAACCTGAACTTCCTGGTTATTCACCGGTTTGGCGATATGGGAACCCCTACCGGCGGGGCAAGAACGTTATTCGGACTGGATGCAATTAACGATGTATACATCGGCTTTGAATATGGTTTATCAGATAATCTAAACGTTGATTTTGGCCGGAACACCATCGGCCAATTAATAGAAATCGGCTTGAAATATGCGGTGCTGCATCAAAAAATGGATGACAGTTCGCCGATTGCCATTACTTTCTTAGGCGAGTATGGCGTGAGGCCTTATGGTAGCTTTTCAAGCTATTCTGCCCGCAATTCTTATTTAGGACAGGCTATTATTTCGCGGCGGTTTACTTCTGCATTGTCGTTGCAGGTATCGCCGATATATGTTTATGACAACACTGCTATGCCTGATGTGGCAGGAAATGATAAAGGCTTTTTTGCCTTGTCGGGAGCATTGCGATATAAGGTAAGCAAACACATGGCCCTGGTAGTTGACTATGAGCACCCTTTCTCCAGTTTCAGGACCGGGGCTAACGGATTCTCAGACCCACTTGGTTTTGGTATTGAAGTAGAAACAGGTGGCCACGTATTTACGTTGAATATTAGCAATGCAAGGGCTATATCAGAGATCAGCTCGTTAAGTAGCACCCAGGCCGACTATGGGAGAGGACAGTTCCGTTTAGGCTTTACGATATCCAGAATGTTCGACTTTAACCACCACGAGCAGTGGAAAACTAACAATTAATAAACAAATATGGAGCGTCAGGAATTTTTATCGAAACTTGGAATTGGGCTGGCAGCAGTATGTGCCGGCTGTTCATTAGTAGCATGCGGGGGTAAATCAAGCAACCCCAGCCCTTCGGGCAATGCACCAACACCGCCGGCTAAGGGAAGCGGCAATTTGTTTACAGCAGATTTAAATACACAACTCCCTAATGTCGGCGATTCAGTGGTGCAGCAAGGTGTTATTTTAGTAAGGCTATCTGCGGGTAACACTGCCGATGCTTTTACAGCTGTGCAGGTAGCTTGTACCCACCAGGGTAATAGTATCGGATACAACGCCGGTCAGGGCATATTTATTTGTCCCGCACACGGCAGCGAGTTTAACAAAACGGGTGCAGTAGTACAAGGACCTGCCGCATTGCCTTTACAGAAATATACAGTGACCGTAACAGGAAGCACGTTAACTGTATCTGCATAATATTTTTGTTTGGATTGATTTGTTAATGGCCGGATGCTGGCCTTTAGATATGAGATGTGGGATTTGAATATGAGATATAATGTTTGAGTCTCAAATCTCATATCTCAAATCTTTTTTACGCGATCTGTTTATGATCGTCATAAAGCATATCATCGCTGGTATAATAAGATGCGTTTTCTTTAGTGACCACGTCCAGCGGAAGATATTTCAGGAGTGGCACCCTTTTTTTGAATACCAGGTGGTTCACCAGTTGATGAATGCCCCAATATCCTTGCCCTTTAGGGTTCTGGTTGATCAGGAAGCTTATGGCTTCACTATTGAGATATTGGATGTTTTTTGGAAGCAGATCATAACCAACCATTTTAATATGATCGACGCCGCGATGTGCCAGGCAGGCGGCTATTTCGTACGATTTGGAGGTGGTCACATAAATGCTTTTCAGATCAGGGTCATTATCAATGATCTGGTATAATTGCTCTTTAAATCCGGGCCGGTCCGGACGGCTCAGTTCGGCAGTAATCACCTTATAGGTTTGATCAGGGTCGTGCTTTTGATAATAATCACGTATACCTTCTTCTTTTTTTGCAAGGTGTGGCGCATTTTTTATCTCCTCATCAATATGAAGTATAAGGATGGTGCATGGCTGAGGTTGTCCATAATGTATAAGTTTACCGGCCAGCAAACCGCTCTGATATGAATCTTGTCCCACATAACTTAACGCGCCCGATTCGGCAATATGCGTATTGAATAACACGAACGGAATGTTTTTGCCCTGCCATTCTTTAAAGAACGGGAGTGTATCATGATAAAAAATAGGCGATAGAAATATTCCGTCGGGATTAGATTCCGTCAGTTTTTTAGCCTGCCCGATATAGGAAGATACCTCATAAGGGTTGAAGATATATTGATGTACTTGCACGCCGTATTGTTTTATCGCATTCTCCGCTTTCTCGATGCCCAACTGCGGTTCGCGCCAATAATAATCGCAGGCAGGGTCAGGAATCAATGCTGCGATACGATAAGTTTTCTTTGATCCCAATGCCCTGGCAATAAGGTTGGGTTCATAACCCATTTCGGCTATTATGTCCAGTACACGCTTCTCCACTTCAGGTGCTACACGCCCACGGCTATGCAGCACACGGTCCACCGTGCCCGTTGAAACCCCTGCCTTTTGGGCGATGTCTTTTATCCTTACACTGGCTTTTTTCATGGAATGCAGACCCTAAAAATAGATTTTATTTATATAAACGATGCAATCATCTGTGAAATAACACCAATTGCCGGATAAATTCTTATTATCTTAGCTAAAACCGATATGATATGAGCAAGGCTGCCAAGGCGACAAAACCATACGAGTTTAACGATTATCTTTTAACACAACCGGCAGAATTCAGACCTTACTTAACTGAACTGCGCAACCTGATCAAATCGATAACACCGAATGCCGAAGAAGTGTTTAGCTACCAGGTGCATTGTTTTAAGCAGATCTATATGTTGGTAGGCATCGGCACAACCAAAGAATATTGCAGCCTGTACACCATGAGCAGCAAATTGGTTAAGCAGATAAAAGATGAATTGAAGGGTTATAAAATATCAGGCATGACCCTGCATTTTAGCCCGAAAGAGCCACTGCCGGTTGACCTTATCACCAGGATAGTCTTGCTGCTTTTGCAGGAGAATGAGACGATTGCTATAGGGAAAAGGAAATAAGAAAGTCGTCATTGCAAGGAACGAAGCAATCCCAAACTGTACAGGACGAATAGAAGGGTGTAGAACTTGCATAGCCTCTCTGCTAGCCGGGGATTGCTTCGTCGCGCGGCTCCCACAATCCGCCTTGCGGCTCGCAATGATGCGTTTTATCAAACAAAAATGGGTAAGACGATTAACCCATCTTACCCATAATAAATTATTCGATTGTTTATTTACTGCTTTTTAATCTCCACACGACGGTTTTTTGCCCTACCGGCTTCTGTGGTGTTGTCGGCAATGGGATTAGCCTCGCCATAACCTTTGGCGGTCAGGTTGGCACCGTTTACGCCCGTATTTACCAGGTAAGTTTTTACCGAGTTAGCACGATCAACGGATAATTGCATATTGTGCTCGTCGGTACCTTCTGCAGATGCATAGCCTTTCAGGATAAATGTTGCTGAAGGATCTTTTTTCATTTCTGCCGCCGCTTTATCCAATATCGGGTACGATTCTGTCTTTAGTATCCCTGAGTCGAATTCAAATTGAATATTGGTAAAATTATAATTTGGCGGAGCCGGTGCTGGTGGTGGCGGCGGTGGAGTTTGCTGTGGTGGTGCAGCTTGTTGTGCCGGTGCCGGAGCTTCGGTTGGCGGTGGATTTTCAGCCGGTGGTGCTATTACTTTCTTTTTTGCTTTACAGGCCGACATGGAAATGGCGGCTGCCATGATGAGGACAAGGTAGAAATTAGATCTTAAAAATTTCATGTCTGAAGATGTTGGTTAAAATTGATTAAACGGCTTATGTTAAACCTTATTGCCGAAGTTAAGTATCGCTAAACACATTTAAACAAATTTTTCCAAATATGGTTTAGTGAATTTTACTTTTTGGCCGCCGGTGTAAACCTGCGTATCTTCTCATCGTATACCCTGATCTTGCCGTCCCTTATCAACACATCATCAACATAATATATCGAATCTTTTTTACCATTCTTGCCGGTCATCTTTTCGGTGTACCATAGGGTAACCCAGGTGTCTTTTTTATCCGGGTAATAGGTTGTCATCCACGAATCGAATTCTTTGGATACCGATGTTGATGCCGAGCGCATGTCCGTTATCATTTTGATCAGGCTATCCTTGCCGCCTTTAAAATAAAACTGGTCGCCAATAAATTCAGCGGTATCAGCAAAGGCTTCTGCACAGCCCTTTATATCGCCATCTACATATTTTTTAAGGCAATTAAGTACCATCAGCGCATTCTTCTCATCACCGGGTTGCCATTTAATAGAATATTTAGGAGTAAATGGAAAATCGAGTTTAGCCGCAGTGTCTGTACCGGCAGCATCAGTATCTGATTTGTTTTTGCAGCCTGACATAGCCAGGCAAAAGGTTAGCATAAAAAGCATTCGTTTCATGATTTTTTGTTTTGTGGATCGATCAATAGTAGCTAATGAAAATTAGGTTACAATTAAAAAAGTATTGCCCTGGCAATGGTATCTAAACTGCTAATTAAATGCAGGGAAATAGATTGGTTTTTAGGAATTAATATCTAATTAATCTTTTGAATATCAAAATGTTATGTTAGATTTATTTAACCAAATTATAATTTAAACACTTTAAACCCATTACAATGAAAAAAGTCCTGTATTTATTCGCTGCGATTGCATCGTTTGTATCCTGCAAAGGCGGAACATCAACAGATGGTACCGCCGTCAAGACCGATAGTGCTGCCGCCAAAAAAGATTCGCTGCCCATGGCGTACAAGGCCTCGTATTCGTCTTCGTTTACGATCTCTGATAATGCTAAAAATGAGCAGTTGGTACTCCAATCGTATAAGGACTGGGAGGATAATACGTTAAAAAACGGATCAGCATATCTGGCAGATACGGTAACCATGGATTTTGCAAGTGGAAAGCACTTAACAGCTCCACGTGATGGTATTATTAAAGAATGGCAAAAAACGAGGGACAGCCTGAGTAGCGTAAAGTTGAATGTGGTGGCTGTGACCAACTTACATAGTACCGATAAAAATACCGATTGGGTGGGTGTTTGGTATGAAGAAATAGATACTTATAAAACCGGCAAAGTAGATTCGGCCTTTTACCAGGACGATAATAATATTAAAAATGGTAAAATGGTTTACATCAGTTCAAAACGCCGTCCTTTGCTTCCTCTAAAGAAAATGTAAAACTATTTTAATGATTGCAAAAGAGCCCGGATTTTCGGGCTCTTTTTGTTGGTGGTATTAGCGCTTCAGGCCGATAACGTCGGTTCTGACATCCCTTCGCCACGATTTGCCGAACTTCTTATCCAGGAATGCGATTACAACCTTGTTATATGCTGCGCTGCATTTAACATTCTGTGGTGCATCGCCAAAGTCGTGATACTTTACTGTATATTTCTTCTCGAAGTAATCGTCTTTTGGTGTTGACACAGGGGCAATGCCGCCGGAAAGCAGCAGCATCGGTTTAGCTGCTTTGATATCTTTCTGGGCTTTGGCCGAGCCAAAACTACAAGGGGAGACATTGACGATCAGCACATTTTCCGACTGCCGGGGAATACTAAAAGGTGTATCGATATCAAGGGCGCTGTTTACCAGCCGGTACCGGCCTTTTGCAAGGCCGGTGATCTTGAAAAGACCCGAACTGTCCGTAATCCAGCGTGACAATACTTTTCCGTGTGCGTCTAAAATAGCCAGGTGGGTATATTTTAGTAAGGCACCGTCGCTCATGGCCCCTCTTACGGTATAAGTTCCCGGAGCACCAGTTGTTCCTGTAGTCGGAGTTATAGCGGTTGGTGCCGGTGTTATCGTTTTTGGTGTTGTTACCGCTTTGGGTGTTGGCCTGGTTTGCCCGTTAACATTAGCAGGGACAAGCTGGCAAATGAGCAGGATCAATGTAATTAATCCTATGTTAAACCGGTAAGATTTGATTGTCATATGAGCTGAAATTACTATTCAAGGTGATGCCGTTTATTTTCATAAGTGAAACGCTGGTTTATCTGACATTGTTTGCGGACAAACCAAATTACCTTGAATAGTAATCGCAATCCATCTAAGACGGAAATATCAGTAATGGGATACGAATATTATCCGGAATGGTATGAGGCACGCCATGGCCCACCAGCTCGTTAAAATGGAATTTATTATTTACCAGTACCAGCAGATCGTTATTCATCCCGTTCACCAACACATCAATAGCACGTGGAATATCTCTTTCCCTTATATTGCTGAAATAAATATGTTCCTGGTTTGCTCGCGTCAGCAATGTTTCTGAGAAAACGGTGCGGGCGTAATTATCCTCCATAAAAGGTATACCTTTTTCTGATATATTGGCTATCAGTATGCCGGCATTTAAAGGTTTTGCCAGCTGGTTCAGGAAGGATACGATATCGCGCCGGCAAAAACGCAAGTCTGTAGGATATACTATCTTTTCGAATGCTTTGTAAGTGAATTTTTCAGGAATTAACAGCATAGGGCAACCCGATTTGGTAGAGCAGCTTAATGCCTCTGCTTTAATATGCATCGGTTCGTCCTCATCTTCTGATAGCCCCCTGACCAGCATACCTATGTCATACCGGTTTACGATAGACAGTACATGGTTAGGAGCATAGTTTACCCCATCAATAAACTTGACCACGGGGAGCAGGCCTGTTTCCCAGTTAAGCTTTGATTCCAGCTTTAATATCCAGCTGGTTTTGTCTGTGGTAACTTCTGTTTCCTCGTCATTGGCATGGGCAACTGCCAGCTCTTTGGCTACAGGGCTTTCGCGCTTATCGAATGTGTTCCAAACGTACAGGTTAGTGTTGGTTTTTCCGGCCAGGAGCAAGGCGAGTTCTGTGGCGTGCTCAGCCTCCGGAGAAAAATCGTTGAATATCAAAATATTTTTCATAGGACTTTGATTACAAGAAATTACCGGGAACGATTTATTATTATAACAAAGCTAATTAAAAGCCAATGGGAAACAATAAAATTTTTAATTATTATTTCATTAATTTTTTATCAACAATTACTAACCACAACCCCGCCGGACACCTTTTGTTTTGTAATTTCTTAGCGATTTTGTATCATTGCATTATCAATTTCATAACAATGCAAATGTTTTCGAAACTGGCTTAAGGCCAAAATGAGAAACAAAGTATTGGTAACTAATGGATTGATGCCCCTTCAGAACACTAAGGGGTTTGTTTGTATAAGCTCTTATATTTTCCTGTGGTGTAACGGTTAGCACCTCTGACTCTGACTCAGAAGATCGTGGTTCGAATCCATGCAGGAAAACTTTTAGAAAAGTAAAAGGCGCTCATTTTGTATAAATGAGCGCCTTTTTTTATGAAAGTCTTAATGCTGCTATCGGAGTTGCCCCAATTTAAATTTATGTCAATTTAACACTTGTATTTTTTGCATTTGCAGACTCTCATTTTTATAAACGGACGACGAACTGGTGGGAGATTGATGCCACTAAGCTATTTTCCTTGCAGTCAAAATTAACCGGTTTCGATACTAAGCTATCTGGACAGTTTCTTATTGGATAGGTTGACAACAGCCAGTTGATTTGATGCGCAAGGTGAGGTGTTCCACTGGTCAAACAGTGGCGCTAAATATGTGGAAAACTCAAAAAACGGCTTTGCTTAATGGTTAAACTTCCGATCGGAAATCTTCGCCTTTGGTTGCGTTGTACGAGGGACGCTTGCAAATCCTTTAGCTTCAAGCGGGACGCGCGACACGGGCGGGTTAATAAACTGCCATAATCAAGCAAATTATAACTAATAAAGTATACCGGATACGTTTATTTTTACAGTTTACCCAAGTAAATAATAAAATGGTTAATGCTTTTACGCGCTTGAACAGAAGTTCTTATGTATTGCTGTTGTTATTGACCCTTGTAACTTTCCACCAGTCTGCGTCCGGGCAGGAGGAATGGAAAAAGGTCGAGGCTAAGCCGTCAACGCTTGGTATAGAGAAGGGGATATTAACTTTTAACACGCCCGCATTTAAACTGCAACTGGTAAAATCATCACAAACCATAGCTGCATTACAGCCTAACGGTGAAAATGGCTTTGATTTTACTCCCGGCGACCGCCTTAAAATGCGCAGCCGGGATGGTATGTACCATCTGGGCGATATAAACCTCCGGGTACGGATTGCCGGAGACACCGCCTGGAAAAAATATTCAACTGCCGAAAAAAGAGGCGATGTGAAACCGCTGGATATCAGGCAAAATGGTGTACTGGCCGCGGCAGATCTATCAGCCACGTTGCCTGTAGGTATTCCGTTAAATATACAGCGTTATTGGGAATTGGCCGACGGGCAGTTGGTGTTGCTTTTCAAAGTAAAAAATGCAGGTAGTCGCGCTGTTGAAATAGGTTCGCTGGGTATCCCGATGATATTCAATAACCTGATGCATGAGAAAACATTGGAGGAAGCGCATGCCTCGAATGTATTTTATGACCCATACATTGGTAAAGATGCAGGCTACCTGCAGGTAACCCGGCTGAGTGGACACGGACCGGCGCTATTGGTTGTTCCCTATAATAAAAACACACCTTTTGAGGCTTACAGTCCTTTACTTGATGATCCGACCCCGCGGGGAATTACCTTCGAGGGTTTTTATGAGTGGATGGTTTACAGTAAAGCTTATGCAGAGAATGAATGGAAGAAAGCAGAGCCCTGGAACGTGCCGACATCCATCACCATACAGCCCGGCGAAACAAGAGAATATGGTTTGAAATTCCTGCTGGCCGATTCGATAAAAGGGATTGAACACAAGCTGATCGAAAATAAGCGCCCGGTAGCGGTAGGGATACCCGGATATGTATTGCCGCAGGATGTAAACGGCAAGCTGTTTTTAAATTATGCTGCAAAAGTAAAATCTATACGGGTTGAGCCTGCGGAAGCGTTGAGCGCAGAGGTATTACCTCAAACTAATAGTCCGTGGAAAGTATACCAGGTAAAAGGAAGGAAATGGGGCAGAGCACGGTTAACCATTACCTATGCCGACGGTCTTTCTCAAACTGTTAATTACAAAGTTATTAAGCCTGAAGCGGAAGTTTTAAAAGACTACGGGGCATTTCTTACGCAAAAGCAATGGTATGAGAATAAATCTGATCCTTTTGGGCGCGACCAATCTGTGATTACTTACGATTATGAGAAAAAGCAGCAGGTAACACAGGATAGCCGCGTTTGGATAGCAGGATTAAGTGATGAAGGCGGGGCTGGAAGCTGGCTTGGCGCCATGATGAAAGAATTGGTTCAGCCGGATAGGGAGGAGATAGAAAAGATTCAGCGTTTTGTAAACCATACGTTATGGGGCAATATCCAGCATAGCAGCGGCGAACACAAGTATGGCGTAAAGAAAAGTGTATTTTATTATCAGCCCGATCAAATGCCGGCGGGCACCTACAGTGATAGCATCAACTATAAAACCTGGGCTGCCTGGAGCCACAAGGATGCTGATGATGTAGGACGTTCCTATAACTATCCGCATGTTGCGGCAGCACATTGGGTGCTATACCGGTTGGCACGCAATCATACCGGCCTGGTTACCGAACAAAACTGGCAATGGTACCTGGATAACGCCTATAATACGGCGATGGCAATGGTTAATCAAGCTCCGTATTACGCTCAATATGGGCAAATGGAAGGAACTGTTTTTTACCTGATATTGATGGACCTGAAAGCAGAAGGCTGGAAAGATAAAGCAAATCAGCTGGAGAAAGTGATGAAAGACCGTGCCGCGCATTGGCATTCACTCATGTATCCCTTTGGCAGCGAGATGCCATGGGATTCCACCGGGCAGGAGGAAGTTTATTTATGGTCCAATTATTTTGGTTACAGGGATAAAGCCGAGGTTACCATCAACGCGATATTGGGCTACATGCCAACCGTCCCTCATTGGGGTTATAATGGATCGGCCCGCAGATATTGGGACTTTTTATACGGCGGCAAACTATCGCGTATCGAGCGACAACTGCATCATTATGGCTCGGGCTTAAATGCTATCCCTGTTTTAAGCGAGTTCAAGAATAAGCCCGGCGACCTGTACTTGTTGCGTGTAGGTTATGGCGGTTTGATGGGATCAATTTCTAATATCACTGAAGATGGCTTTGGTCCCGCAGCCTTTCATTCATTTCCATCGACCTTAAAAATTGACGGACTGTCCGGCGATTATGGCCCTAACTTTTTTGGTTACGCGGTAAACTCAGCTACCTACATTACCCGCGATAACGAGCTTGGATGGCTTGCCTTTGGCGGTAACCTGAAGAAAAATGGCGAATGGGTAAATATTGAAATAACCACCGGCCCCAGGTCGCGTGTTTATATTGCCCCGGCGGGAGTTTGGCTAACGCTGGATGCAGGAACGTTTAATACGGTATCTTATAATTCAAAATCGGGTGAAATATCAGTTTTACTTCATCCTGCAGATGCGTATACCCCAAAAGCTTATTTGCGTATTCAGCAGCGTGTAACTATTAAGGGAGTTGGCGGGTACAGAATAGCCGGTAACTTTAGCGTAGAGCGCGGCGCTTATGTTGTTGAGCTCTCTAAAGATCAGCGGAAGTTAGAGATACAAAATAAATAGACAGAAAGTGATGACAAATCTCTTTTTTACAGTCGGTAAAAATGTAATCTTTTGATATACAGCATGTTCATTTGTGTTCACGGCGTTCACAAGTTGTGAACATGAACACTTTAAGTGCCCTCTCATAAAAACGAAAGAGGAAGAAAACCCTTTCTTCCTCTTTCGTTAATCCATATTTACAAATTACTTAATTCTTATAAAAGAACTGCTCTTTAACAATTTTGCCATTCTCCACCTGGTAAAGCGCAATCTCATTCATCTGGTTGCGGCCGCTATTTTTATAAGTTACATCCATTTCCATAGCTACCGCTATCAAATCGCCGGTTACCACCGGATCAGAGATATGTGCGCTATGGATTTCTTCAACCGATTGATACCAGCCGTTGTTTTTTCCCAGCACCGCTTCTTTGCCCTGTTCCAGTTCATGCGGAATGCCCGGTTGTTCGCGGCTCACAATGTTGTCGGCATAAAGCTCATTAATGGCATCGATGTTTTTGCCTTCTCTGCAATACTGCACGAGTTTTTCAGCTACCTCTTGAGTTGTCATTTTGTCTGCATTTAATTGGTTAAAAAAAAGCTATCCTATCCGGCGGAAAAGCCGTCTGTTATTAGCTTTAAGTTTTTATTGCCAATTTAGTTTGCACAAAATACAATTAATATTCCCGCTCGTTTAAAAACCGACTATGCTTTACCTGTAGCGATCAGGTTGCGGAGGCCGTCGGTAATATAGCCCGTCCAGGCATTTGAGCAGGCATTGAAACATTCATTTTTTGGCACTAAACCATGATGTGTAAATCGAACTTCGGTTTTGCCATCTTTTTCGGCTATATCGAAACTGATCTTAGTGCCGTTCCATTCGGTTTTGTCCTCAATAAAATTTAGATTGCTGTCCGTAATCAGCCAAACGATTTTTTTGCCCGGCACCATTTCCACCAATTTGTGCTTGCTGTAATGATAGGGTGGGTAGCTGTAAGTAAATTCGTCATCGAGTTTGTCGGTGCTGCCCTCAATCTCTCCGGTCCACCAACCACGGACATTGTTGATGGCATCGTATGCTTGTTGTGGATTTTGATCAACCCAAAATGAAACGCTGAAATCTTGATTATTCATGGCTTATTGATTGTATAGATCAAAGTTAATGTCTGAATTAATGTTTATGCCTGTGTGAAATAGACTTTATAACGGGGTTATTTGGACGCAATAGGAACGTGTCAGAAAAGACGCCGGTTGCAGTACAGGCAGTTGTTGCGGGGTGATATAAAAATAAACATACACATATACTCAATATCAGTGTGTTGCATATCGCCGTAACGGGAATAATACATAACTTTTTATAAACGGTTTTCGTATGAATGGAATATAATATGACCGCCCCTATTCACATATTGCTTGTTGAAGACGAAGACATCAACAATTATATAGCGACCAGGCTTATCCAAAAAGCTTTGCCGGGCGCAGCCGTCACCTCTTGTTCAAACGGTAGACAAGCGCTGGAATTACTCACCGAAATAAAAGATGACACTTCAAAATTGCCGGATATTATTTTGCTGGACATCAGCATGCCCATTATGAATGGCTGGCAGTTTTTAGATGAATACAACCGGAGGAAGATCGATCCTGTAGGTAAGTCTGCTATTTTTATTTTGTCGTCGTCTGTTTATAGCGACGATATGAATCGTGCACGTTTATATTCGCAAGTAAAAAGCTTTATATGCAAGCCGTTGAACGTCGAAAAAATCCGCGAACTTTTTAGAGCTGAAGAGGCAGTACAGGGATAATCGGTAATTACTTCTTATTTGTATGTAACCGAATGACAGGTTATCCGGTCAGTATTTGCCTGTCATATCGGGAAACTCGACAATAAAGGCAGAACCCTTTCCCGGTTCGCTTTCTACATTAATTGAGCCGCCCATTGACTCAACCTGCATTTTTACCATAAAGAGCCCCATCCCTTTGCCGTCGATGTTTGTGTCAAACCGTTTATATAAACCGAAAAGGTTTTTTAAATTTTTTTCTTCAATGCCCTTCCCATTGTCCTGGAACCGGATGACTATGCCTGTATCCGTTTTGTAACCTGATATAGTAATAATTGGATCTATCCCCGGCCTGCGGTATTTGATACCATTCAGGATCAGGTTATAGAATATGCTGTACAAATAGCTTTTTATACCGGCCATTTCCTCAATTTCATTAAAATGGTATGAGATAATCGCGCGTTCGCTTTCAATCAAGTGGTTCAGGCTGACGGTGATATCCGCTATCAGAGAGCGAAAAGAGACTTGTTCGCTGCGTTCATTGGCCTTGCTGCTAACTTCAAGAATATGGTTTAAGTCGATAATTGTACTATCAAGTGCGGTAATCGCCGTGTGTAGTGCACGTTTTATTTCCTCATATTCAGTGTCATCCATGTCAGGCATGTTTAATAATTGTGAAAGGCCGATAATGTTGGCAACCGGTGCGCGCAGGTTATGGGACACAATATACGTGAATTGCTCCAGGTCTTTATTGCGTTGCACCAGGTCGTTGGTAACGCGCACACGCTCCATGTCCGACAGCTTTCTTTCGGTTATGTCCTTAAAGGCTAACACATAGCCTATGTTTTCCTTGTTCTCGCCGGTAATTCCAGCCCACTGCACGTCATACCACTTTGTTGAGCCATCAGCCAGTTCATAACTGGTTTCATAACTCACCATCTCATTTTTTTTGGCTTTTTTGATCGCCTCCTGCATGCGGGGGACCCTGTTTTTTGGAAAATAGGTAAAAGCGTAACTGCCGGATTTTAATATTTTGCCGGATTGTTCAAAGCATAGATCGCTTGCCCTGTTGTTATATGATACAACATGGTGCTCTGCGTCGCAAAGAACATAGGCGATGTCAGTATGTTCAAAAATAGTTCTCAAATTGGCGTCTGCCCTATGCCGGGATTGTTCATCAAGCTTGCGGGACGTGATGTCTATATGCAGGATAACGGCTCCCTTTTGAGTTGTGTCAGCCAAAGGGGCCGCAATAAGCTGAAACCAAACCTTTTGTTGTTGTATGTGGCAGGAATACTCCATCGTAAATGTTCTGGTGATACCAGTAATTACCGACATTACACCACGGGTGATCTCCCTTCCCGTTGCAGTATCTACGCCCGTCGCTTTTTCGGAAATCGTCATATAATTATAACCTATCCCATACCGGGGTATGCCCAGATTGTTAGCATTGGTCAGTTTTCTCCATGACTCGTTAACTGCAACGATCTTACTATTTTCATTAAGCAAAACCACATTTGCAGGCAGGGCGTTGAGTATTCCTGTCTGTCGCTCATGGGCTTCTTTTAATTCTGCTACTTTCTGTTCTACTTCAAGCTGGGCAAGTTTAGAGCGGGTAATATTTTGACCAAAACCGATAATACAACCAGGGCCGCCTTGACTGTCCGGTTCGAATTCCATTTGCGCGTGCAGATATCTAATGTCGCCATCTTTATTAATAACGCGAAAATCCACCTCTGCCGGCCGTTTTTGTTCAATTGCATTGTCGAAATTACGCTGCACTTCCGATAGATCATCCGGATGAATATTCCTGAAAAAATTTTCGGGCGATGGTTCAACTTCACCTGGTTCATAACCTAACAGAAGGTAGTAACCCTGTGACCATTCCAGTTCCCCGGTTTCCAGGTCAAGCCGCCAGGTGCCGAACCCAGCCAAGAGTTCGGCTTTGCCAAACAATGCTTCACTGGCTACCACCCGGTTAAAGTAATGCTGTATTTGGGCGTCAGAACGGTATTTGTCTACAGCATTGGTGACCGCACTCGGTAAGCGTTGCAAACGATCTTTCAATACATAGTCGCTGGCGCCTTCCTTCATTACGCTAACAGCGAACTCTTCTGAAACGGTAGATGTGATGAGTATAAAAGGAATATCCCTTCCGCTTGCCTTTAATAGATTTAAAGCCTCAAGGGAATTGAATTTAGGCAGTGAGTGATCTGACAAGATCACGTCTGGCTGAAAGGTCTCAAGGGCCTCGATATATTCCTGCCGGGTATCTACCAGGCATTTTTCAAAATTAATGCCGGCCTTCTTCAGCGCGCGATCTACAAGTTCAGCGTCGCTTTCAACATCTTCCAGGTGAAGTATTTTTAAACTATAATCCATATTAATAGATGGCCTGATTGGTAATGAGCCAGTAAAAACCGAGCTCGGAAACGGCCTTGGCGAATCCTTCAAAGTCGACAGGCTTGACGACATAGCTGTTTACGCCCAAGTCATAACTGGTAATAATATCTTGTTCTTCTTTGGATGAAGTCATAATAACGACAGGAATTGTGCGGGTATCCTCGTGCAGCTTAAGCTGGCGCAAAACCTCAATCCCGTCCACTTTGGGCATTTTAATGTCCAGCAAAATAACCTTGGGCCTGTTCCCGATATTCCGGTCAGCATAGAGGCCTTTTCCGTAAAGAAAATCAAGGGCCTCGGCACCATCACGCAAATGTATAAGCTGGTTGGCAAGGTTGGCTTTTTTTAATGCCCTGATGGTCAGTTCCGCATCGTGCGGATTATCCTCGACCAATAAGATCTCCACTTTGTTGTCGTTCATATTTATATTTTTTAGGTAAATGGAAATAGAAAGCAGCACCTTTCCCTTCATGGCCCTCGGCACGGATTGTCCCATGATGTTTATCGATGATCCGTTTCACAAGGGCCAACCCAACACCCGTTCCCTCAAATTCTTCCTGCGAATGGAGGCGCTGAAATACGCCAAATAACTTATCCGCGTACGCCATATCAAACCCGGCGCCATTGTCCTTTACAAAATAGACGGTATAGTCATCATGATCTTCACCTCCTATCTGAATTACGGGCCGTTCTTTTTTTGATGAATATTTGATAGCGTTGCTTACCAGGTTCACCAGTACCTGCCTTACCATGCCTGCATCAGCTTCTGCGACAGGGAGTCCGGTTATCTGAATATCGTAGTCTTTATTGTCTTCGTTTTGCAACAGTTCGTTTACCACTGCGTGAGCCAGGTCCTGCATATCAACATGCGTTAATACCAGGTCTTTTTTACCGAGGCGAGCGAAGCCTAACAGGTCATCAATAAGCTGCCCCATCCTCGTCGCGTTCGTGACAATATTGTTGATGATCCGGTTCGCCTCGGCATCGAATTGCGGGCCATAATCTTCCTTAAGCATAATGGCATATCCGTTAATTGCACGAAGCGGCGTCCTGAGGTCATGTGAGACGGAATAAGAAAAGGCATCAAGTTCTTTATTGGCACGTTCCAGTTGCCATGTTCGGTCCTGAACTTTTTGTTCTAAATCATGCCACATCATGTAGATTTGACCCGTCATCCGATTGAAAGCTGTCGCCAACAGGCTCGTCATTCCCGGGAATATCAATTGTTAGTTGTTCGCCCTCAGGCATAGTCCGCGCCGCGTTAGTTAACTGTGTCAGAGGTTTGGTGATATCGTTGCTTACAATACGGGCAGCAAGTATTCCTATAACCATCAGTACTACACCAAAAAGCAGTATCCATGGAATAATGCTTTGAATGCCTTCAAGGATATTTTTTTCGGGAAGTGCGATAACAGCCAGCCAGGGTGTATAAGAAATTGGTTGTGCCTTGGCATACAGCTTACCGTCCTTTTCATCATTATATTCTATCAGCTCATCCTGGTGCCCGATACGCAAAGGCGGGCCTACTGTTGGCTTGATCATGTCGGTCCAGATGCTGGCATCCGTGTTACCCAAATAGAGACGTGAGCCGCTGCCCATCAACTGAGACAATTGAGTAACCGCCTGTGGCGAAGTATGGAGCAATTGCCAGCTAACAAGGTAACCCGAAAGTTTGCCGTTTGCGGAAACACCCGCTATTATTGGATAATATAATGTCCCGTTTTTGTTATAGAACTTACCGATCCGGCAGGAATCTGCCGCTACTGGTGTGTATAATAATACCTCGTTCAACGAGATAGGGACATGGACAGTAGATTTATTTGAGCGAAGTACCATCTGCTTATTAGTATCCAGCAGCTCAATAGATACCCAGGTACTATCCTTATGCAGCTTGTCTATCTGGTTGAGCGCATCAGCACGATATTGCTCATTATGCGTACCAAGATAACCTGTTATACTTTTCTGAGCTGCTATTGCCCGGGTTGTTCTGCGTACAGATTGCGCCTGTTGTGCCAACATGCCACCAATCTGGCTGGCCAAAATGCTAATGCGGACTTTGCCTACACCAATGGCCGCTTTCTTTAAAGTGTAATAGTTCAGGAAACCATACACGCTGATAGTAAAAAGCAGCAGGACGCAGATAAGCAGCGGCAGGCGTTGCCTGATAGACAATTTGCCAAGCAAAAGTCGGGTTCTTAAATTACTCATCATGTCATTCAATCAGGGAAGGGGGCCCTGCTATAATTTGATAATGTTTACAGGTGTGGCACATTAAGGCAGCGCCTTTGCCCTAGCAGGTTAATAATTAGGGGGGTATTAACAAATATAATATTTATTATCGCATAAGTAAACCGTGTTTTCACCCATTTTTACATTGCGGGGGTAGGGTATGAGTTCTTATATTGGATGAGACGGTTTTGAGCCCCGGTTAGTGTGACCTGCCGGATAAAGAACTTATTTGTTAAGTAATAGGCAATTGTTCTATTGGTTTTTACGAAAGTAACGCGGCTTAGGTTCAGGTGAATTTTATCTGATATTCAGGTTGAAGGAATTATATGTCGCGATCTACCAGTAAGTTCGTCGTTTTTACACAGCATAAAATCCTGAAATGTCTTCGATCTTTGTAGTGTCAACAAAATCAAAACAATTTAAATAATGTGTTATGAAAAGCTTTTTTAAAGGATCTATTGTCCTCCGGCCGATATTAATAGTTGCTATGCTTTTTTTTACAATATTTCAGTCTCGCGGGCAGCAGCTTAAGCCTGCTACCAGTGGCTACGCATCTGTTAACGGCATCAAAATTTACTACGAAGTACATGGCGAGGGCCGACCGGTCGTCTTACTGCATGGTGCTTTTATGACCATCGAGGGGAACTGGGGCCAATTAATCCCCGAACTTTCAAAAACAAGAAAAGTAATTGCCATTGAAATGCAGGGACATGGGCACACGCCGTTTTCTGATAGAAAATTATCGCATGCTGCCCTGGCAAGTGATGTGGAAGGAGTAATGGATTACCTGAAAATTGACAGTGCAGATGTAGTAGGCTATAGTATGGGCGGCTCTGTGGCCTATAAGTTTGCTATACAAAGCCCTAAACGGTTAAAAAAATTAGTGATCATTTCTTCTACTTATAAAAGTAGCGGCTGGCTGCCCGAAATATCCAAAGCGTTTAAGAGCTTTAAGCCTGAAATTTTTGCAAATAGTCCGATGAAAACCGCTTATGATGCCGTGGCGCCTGATAAAACAAAATGGACAAAGTTTATAGAGCAGATGATCGCTTTCGCTCCCGAGCCTTTCGACTTCGGCGACGCCAATATTGCCAAAATATCTGCGCCTGTATTGATCATAGCAGGTGACAATGATGGGCTGGATAAAGTTGAACTGGCAAAAACATATAAATTATTGGGAGGCGGTGTTTCTGCTGATATGGGACCAATGCCAAAATCACAACTGGCTATTGTTCCTTCACAATCGCACGTCAGCCTGATGATGCAGACAACAACGATTTTGAGTTACTTGAACAGTTTTTTAAAGTAAATAATGAATTGTCAATTTTGCAATCCCGTTGTGTAAACCCAATAACTTAGTCCTCCAAATTAATAGTCGGTTGTGGCCATAGTATGAAGCCCCCAACCAACTATTCCGCTTTCAAGCTCTTTACCGGGTTGACCATAGCTGCTCTAACGGCCTGAGGGCTGACGGTAAGGACAGCCAGTACCAACGAGAGCACCCCGCAAAGCAAGAATATCCACCAACTTATGTTGGTACGGTAGGCGAAATCCTGCAGCCATTGGTGGGTAAGGTACCAGGCCATGGGCCAGGCGATGATATTTGCGATGACGATCAGGCCAGTGAACTCGCCGGATATGAGGACGGAAATATCCTTTACTGACGCGCCCAGTACTTTTCGGATACCGATCTCCTTGATACGGCGTTCGGCGGTGAAGACAGCAAGGCCGAACAGGCCCATGCAGCTTAAAAGCACGGTGACGCCGGCAAAGGCTTTGAACAAAGCCGAGGTTTGTATTTCCCGGCGGTACATGGCATCGAAATCGTCGTCGAGGAACTCGTACGCAAAAGGATGGGCGGGATTATACTTATGATAAAGCGCACCGGCTTTATCGACGCTTTCCCTGACAAAGGCTGACCGTGATTTGATGTATAGCAGGCCATAGCCTGCATTGGCGTCGGCTATTTTGAAGATGGCAGGTTTAACCAGTTCCTTCATTGAGCCGTTATTAAAGTCTTTCAGCACGCCCTTGATCTGTCTGCTGCGTCCCCATAAGCTGATCAGGGTACCGACCGGGTGTTTCAGATTCATCATTTGTACTGCAGCCTCATTGACGAGATAATAGCTACTGTCAGCCCCTGTTCCTGTAAAGCCGCTGCCATCGGCGAACTTCATCCCCATCATCGCGGTAAAGTTTGCCGAAACATCCATCGGCGAGATATGCGCCTGACTGTTGATTTTGCCTGGCCAGGAGATGTTATCCGTCGAGGAGCCCATTTCAAGAATATTATCAGATGCATAGGCGACATCCTCTATATGCGGGTAAGCTTTTAAATCATTTTTTACGGTGGAAAGATGCTTCCCGATCTTGTCATTGAGCGCTACGGTAAAAGTATTTTCCCGGTTATAACCCAGGTTATGATGCTGGATAAAATACAATTGTTTGGTAATGATAGCCGTGCAAATAATCAGGGTAATCGAAAAGGTGAATTGTAATACCACCAGTGTTTTGCGCAACCAACCGCCTTTGGATGGTGAATTAAAGGTCGCCTTGATCACCTCCGTTGGCCGGAACGAAGATAAAACCCAAGCAGGATAAATACTGGCCAGGGCAATGGTGCCGAACCCTACCCACAAAATGATCCGGGCGGTCGACCAGGTCCAATAGTCGATTGGGTAGTCCTTACCGCTGATGCTTCGGTAAAGGGGTACGAGCGTCGGCATTAAAAGGAAAGCGAGAACCAGTGCCCCGGTGAAAATCAGGACGAACTCGATCACAAACTGCAGGATCAACTGCTTCCTGTCGGCACCAACAACGCGCCTTAAACCCACTTCCTTAGCACGTTTGGTGGCACGGGCCGTAGAAAGGTTGATATAATTGATGACCGCGATCAGCAGGATCAGGATACCCACCAGGATAAAAATATGCACCACTTTAATCCCAGCCGGCGTCATATCCGGGTTGTATAAACGCAGTGTGTTAAGCGGCTGCATGATAAAAGTTACATCACCCGGCTTTACAAAGCTGTTATTTTTGGCATGAAGTGCTGACAACCGCTGCACAAAACTCTTGATATCAGCGCCTTGCCGCATACGGAAAAACGTGGTAAAACCAAAATTGCCCCAATCCTCGTCGATCGTCTTCCAATTACCATTACCGCCAAAATTCATCCGGATATAGTCAAGCGATAATAGCATATCCTTGTGCACGCTGCTCCGCAAAGGCATATCCTCGAAAACCGCCGATACGATAAAAGGCTGCTGTTTTTCTGTAATGATCATCGTTTTGCCCAAAGCTTTTGCCGCCGAGCCAAAATATTTAATCGCCAGCGAATTACTCAACGCCACGTTATATTTGTCACCCAGCGCACTGGTCGCGTTCCCTTCTATAACTCTGACATGGAACATATCAAAAAACGCAGGTTCCGTATAAGCTATCTGCTTCTCAATAAAGGTCTGGTTATTGGCGTTCACCAACACCTGCCGCCCGCTGAACCGTACCATCTGTTTGACCGACGGAAACGTCTTCTGGGCCATTGGTCCTTCCGGCGCCGGCACATTCGTCCAGGTATCGAACACATTGTCGCCCATTTTGATCCTGGCATTCAACCGGTAAATGTCCGGTGCGTCCTTGATCTGTGTATCATAAACGAGTTCATCGTTCACGCCCCAAAATAACAGGATACTTACTGCCAACCCTATGGCCAGCCCTAAAACAGCAACGATGGAATAGGATTTACTACGCAGCAGGTTGCGCCAAGCGGTTTTGATGTAGTTTTTGATCATAGAAAAGGTTTTGCGTACCAAATTAGTCAAATGCCGTTCCTGTTTCTTAATTAATTCATTTTTAAATTATTACATCCGGAAGGTTAATTTTTGGTGTACGGTTTCGTTACACTGGCCGTCCGAAGACGCTACATTATGGTGAAGCATATAACCTGCGCAAAATCTCTTTGGGAATTATAAGGATAATAAAATTTAATTATGTTTGTACATAAGAACAATTTAACCAGTTGTATAAATAAACAGATTCTGCGGCAGCAAAAATTGATTGAATAATAACTAATAAAAAATATCTATAGGTGACTAAACTACTTTGCCTTTTTCTGGCATTTTTGAACCTCCATTTGGTATACGGACAAACACCGGATACTATAAAAGTTACAAGTTTCGGGCTAAAACCAAATAGTTTTGAAGATGCTTCGGCAGGTGTTCAAAAGGCAATTGAAGCTTGCAGAAAAAAGAGCAATGTTGTGTTGTTATTTCCGAAAGGCCGTTACGATTTCTGGCCGCAGCAGGCAGTGCACAAGCCTTATTTTGTTTCCAATACTTCATCAGCCGAAGAAATACCGGATAAAACAAAAGTGATCGGGCTGCTCTTTGAAAACCTCAGTACACTAACCATCGACGGTAATGGTTCGCAGTTTGTTTTCCATGGTAAGATGACGCCCTGGGTAATGGATCATTGCAGGAATATCACGTTGCAAAACCTGGCAACAGACTTTGAACGGCCAACCATGTCGGAGATGAAATTTCTAAAGATAAGCCCGGATAGCGTAATCGTTTCTATCCATCCAGATTCAAAATTTACAATTATTGAGCAAAAATTGATGTGGTATGGGGAAGGCTGGGGAATGAAAAATTTTCACGCAATCCTTGTTAAACCATTAATAGGCATTTATAAATATTCGACATGGGAGCCTTTTTTTAATGGCAAAGAGGAGTTACTATCGCCGGGCATTGTAAAATTCTATGGTGACTTTTCAAAATTTTCTGCAGAGCCAGGGGATGTACTTACGGTGAGAGATCCGGTGAGGGACCAGGTAGGGGGCTTTATCAACTGTTCAAAGAATATTCGTTTAAAAAACTTGTCGGTCCGGTACATGCACGGCTTGGGGATCGTGTCTCAATTTTCAGAGAATTTATTTTTTGATCATATACAAATTGCTCCCGACCCCAGGAGCGGACGCATGATTTCCTGTTTCGCGGATGCCATGCATTTTTCAGGATGCAGGGGTGATGTCGTTGTTGAAAATTCCACCTTCAAGGGCTTGCACGATGACCCGATCAACATTCACGGAACACATCTGAAGATAGTGCAGGTAATCTCTTCTACAAAGGCAAGGATAACGTTTATGCATCCGCAGACTTATGGCTTCAGCGCATTTTTTGCCGGCGATAGTATCGCATTAGTGCATTCTCAGAGCTTACAGATCTTCGGAAAAGGGACTGTAAAAAAGGCTGATCTCGTTTCAGAAAAAGAAATTGAAATTGAACTGGCCAAGCCATTATTAACCAATAAAATGATTGGCGATTGTTTTGAGAATTTGACATGGACACCAACGGCCACCATTCGCAATTGCCGTTTTGAAGGTGTAAATACAAGAGGGCTTTTAGTGAGTACCCGGCGAAAGGTATTAATCGAAAACAATGTTTTTTACCGGACCGGTATGTACGCCATCCTTATCAGCAATGATGCCTCTGGATGGTATGAATCGGGTGAGGTGCAGGATGTGACTATTCGAAACAATATATTTGAAGAATGCGCTTACAATACATTGCCCGGTTCATACGCCATCGCCATAACACCGGAGGACCATCAGCCGGTAAAGGGTTATTTTGTACATAAGAACATCCGCATTGAAAACAACATATTCAGGTTGTTTGGGTCGCCGGTAATGACAGCAAGAAGTGTTGATAACCTTCTGTTTAATAATAATACCATTTACTCAACTGGTTTTATGAAGCCCGCCGAAACCGAAATTTCCGTAAGGCTGGATGGTTGTGCCAAGGTGCAAGTATTGAAAAATAAATTTAATACGGAATGGCAGCCGATTATTAAGTTGCAGGCCATGACTTCAAACCAGGTAAAAACCGATATTAAAATTAAGAATTGATTTTGAGTATGGATAAAAAGACTACAACGTAAAAATTTCTACAACCTATAAAATAATGAAAAGAATAATTGCGGTTATCGCACTAATAGCTTCGCTATCAACCTCCTTGAATGCTCAAACAATTGACCCCGCATCTATTAAAAACAAGATGCAGTGGTTTGCCGATGCTAAACTTGGGATTTTTATTCACTCCGGGATTTACGCGGTGAACGGCATTGATGAATCATGGAGCTTCCACAATAAAAAAATAAGTTATGCCGATTATATGAAGCAGCTAAAGGGGTTTACGTTAGAAAAATACGATCCGGTATTTTGGGCGGAGCTTATTAAGGAAAGCGGTGCCAGATATGCTGTGTTAACCACAAAGCACCATGACGGGGTAGCGATGTACGACACCCGGATGGATAATTTGAGCATTGTGAAGGCGTCTCCCGCTAAAAAAGACATGGTAAAGCCTCTGTTTGAAGAGTTAAGAAAACGAAATGTAAAATGCGGTGCTTATTTTTCATTGATCGACTGGAGTTATCCGGATTACCCCGGATTTTTAAAAGATAGTTCCAGGTACAACGTCCAGAACGATTACGATCGATGGAATAGGTTTCGCTCGTTTTTCCAGGGGCAAATCAAAGAAATCAGCAATAAGTTTAACCCCGATTTGTGGTGGTTTGATGGCGACTGGGAGCACAGCGCCGAGCAGTGGGAGTCCGAGAAAGTACGGCAGATCATTTTATCGCATAACAGCCAATCTATCATAAACGGCCGGCTGCAGGGATATGGAGACTATGAAACCCCCGAACAGAATTTCCCGGTGTCACGCCCAAAATACAACTGGTGGGAATTGTGCATGACGATCAATAAAAACTGGGGATACCAACCCTCAGATACCAATTGGAAAACGCCATACGAAATTATAACCATTTTTACCGATGCCATTTCTAACGGAGGAAACCTCCTCTTAGACATCGGGCCAAAAGCAGACGGAACTATTCCGCCAGAACAAATTAATGTACTCAAGGAATTGGGTGCATGGAATAAACGAAATGGAGAAGCAGTTTTTAATACCGTAGGAGGCATCCCTCAAGGGCATTTTTATGGTCCGACAACCTTGTCGAAAGATTCAACAACGCTCTACTTATTTGTGCAGGGGCATATAAACGGAAACATAACATTGAAAGGTTTGATGAACAAGATTGAAGACATTACCGTACTGGGTAGCCAGGAAAAACTTACTCATAAGATTGTAGGGAAGATTTCATGGAGCCCAATACCCGGATTGGTTTATATCGACGTCCCTGAGAAAGCGGAGGATAAATATGTGACAGTATTGAAGCTGAAGTTGGACGGTCCTATTAAATTATACACCGGTCACGGCGGGTTAAAGTAGATTTAACATTATTTAACAAGGTATTAGCTAAATCAAAAAGCAGCCGCCCATTTTTGCGCGGAAATAAATGATATGCGATATTTAAAACGATCCGAACATGGGAAGATGCCCGGGCTGCGAATGCCTTCCCAAGAGCTATAAAAAAACGGTTGGCCGATCCATTTAAAAATTGGGCTTTAGAGAGGGGGGATAATAATGATAGCTGGAAACTGTATGAAAAGATCAACGGCTTAAAAACGAATCTTCTAATCCTGATAAGAGCCAAGGGGTACTAGGCAAGAGTCGGACATAAAAACATTTGAAAGTAAACCCTTAAATAACTGCAAGGAGTGATGAAAGTTAAATTACTGTTTATCATGTGTATGTGGCTGACAACTACAACGGTGTATGCCACAGGTGCTAAACCAATGACATTGTGGTATAAACAACCTGCAAAAAAATGGGATGCAGAAGCGTTGCCCATAGGAAATGGCAGGATGGGCGCGATGTTGTTTGGCGGGATTAAGACCGAACACATTCAATTTAACGAACAAAGCCTTTGGAGTGGTGACAATAATTGGGATGGTGCTTATGAAACCGGTGATCACGGGTTTGGCTCTTATCGCAACTTTGGAGAAGTTGTTATTAACTTTGATCATGCCGATACAGCCATGGCATATCGGCGAACGTTGAATATTTCTACAGGTATTCATACTACTTCGTTTATTATAAACGGGATACGTTTTGAACGCGAAGCGTTTGCAAGTAATCCCGATCAGATGATGGTTTTTAAATATTCTGCCGGTAAAAAGGCCTCACTGTCGGGTAGCATTGCTATGACTTCAGCTCAGGGTGCCATTACTACCGCCGCTAATGGTGAACTGAGTTTTGTAGGCGGGATGCCTAACCGCCTGAAGTATGCGGCAAACTTAAGAGTTGAACATCAGGGTGGTTTGGTGGCAATTGAAGGCAATACTTTGACATTTAAGAATTGTAATTCGCTACTTATTTACCTGGATGCTCGGACGGATTACAAACCTGATTATCGTTCGAATTGGCGCGGTGCCGAGCCTGTCCGCGTAATTCAACAGGAACAACAGGCGGCAGCTCAGCTTGGGTATCAAAAATTATTGGACCGCCACGTAAACGACATGTCCCGTTTAACAGAGGCTGCCACCATTGTTATTGGCAAAACAAGTCCTGAATTGCTGGCGCTTCCTACAGATATTCGATTAAAAAAATATGCATCCGGAGGCAATGATCCTGAATTAGAGGCAACCATGTTTCAATATGGCAGGTATCTGTTGATCAGTTCATCTCGTCTGGGTGGGTTGCCAGCCAATTTGCAGGGTTTATGGAATGATAGTAACACGCCGCCATGGGCAAGTGATTATCACAATAACATCAATATTCAGATGAATTACTGGGCGGCTGAAACCACGAATTTATCTGAATGCCATATTCCCCTGATTGATTTTATTGTTGCAGCGGAAGAACCTTGCAGAATTGCGACGCGTAAAGCATTTGGGCAAAATACCAGGGGATGGACTGCGCGCACAAGTCAGAGTATTTTTGGTGGCAATGGCTGGGAATGGAATATCCCCGCAAGTGCCTGGTATGCGCACCATATTTTTGAACACTGGGCATTTACAAATGATAAAGCCTACCTGAAAAATACTGCTTATCCTATACTAAAAGAAATCTGCCAGTTTTGGGAAGACCGTATGAAGGTAATGCCCGACGGTACATTGATGGTTCCCAACGGATGGTCGCCTGAACATGGCCCGCGCGAAGACGGTGTCATGATGGATCAGCAGCTGGTATGGGATCTCTTTCAAAATTATATAGAGGCAGCAAAAGCATTAAGTGTTGATGTTGATTATCAGAAAAAAGTTGCAGATATGCAAGCTCATCTTGCCCCAAACAAAATTGGACACTGGGGACAGTTGCAGGAATGGCAGACCGATAGAGATGATCCTGACGATGACCACCGTCACACATCGCATTTGTTTGCTGTCTATCCGGGACGTCAAATTAGCTTAACCCAGACACCTGAGCTGGCCAAAGCGGCGATTATTTCATTGCGAAGCAGAAGTGGCAACTATGGGAAAAATATAAATACACCATTTACCCTGGAGTCGACGGTAGGCGATAGCAGACGGTCATGGACGTGGCCATGGCGGTGTGCATTGTGGGCACGTTTAGGAGATGGCGAAAAGGCTGGCATGATGATCAGAGGGTTACTTACCTATAATACGTTGCCCAATCTTTTTACCACTCACCCCCCTTTTCAAATGGATGGCAATTTTGGCATAAGCGGCGCTATAGCTGAAATGCTTTTGCAGAGCCAGGCAGGGGAAATACAACTGTTGCCTGCTATTCCAAAAAGGTGGGCAGCCGAAGGGGCTTTTTATGGGCTTAAGGCACGCGGCGGATTTACGGTTGATTGTAAATGGCTCAATGGAGAAATAGTCTCTTATCAAATTTATTCTGAAAAACCTACAAAATTAAAGCTCCGTGTAAATGGTCAAATCAAAGAGGTTTTATCAGCACGTTTAAAATGAGCATAATATGGCTTTTTTGAACTGGTTTATTGGAGCGGTTTTTCAACCCAACGAAACTCAAGCCTGAAGTTTAAAAAATTAACTATTTGATCTATCTTTCTTTTTAAACTCAGTCGGCGTGCAGCCATATTTCGTTTTAAAGACTGTCGAGAAATAGTTGGGATTGGAAAAACCAACCATGTAGGTTATTTCAGAAATGGTGAGGTCTTCGTTGTTCAATAAATACCTGGCCTTCTTAAGTCGCCGGCTAAGAATGTAATCTGTGATACTGCAATCCAACAAAGCTTTTACCTTCCTATAAAGTTGTACCCGCGAAATCCCGATTATTTTACAAATATCGTCAACTGAAAAATCCTCGTTGGCCAGGTTTTGCTCTACAATACCGGCAAAATCATTCAGGAATTTCTTATCCAATTTTTTGGATATGGTAAGTTTTTCCGTAGTGCTGATGTCGCTTGTAAAATGTTCCTTTAACAGTGCCCGGTTCCCGATTAAATTCCAAACGTTTGCTACCAGGTAATCAAGATTGAATGGTTTGGTAATATACAGGTCAGCTAAGGATTGCACCCCCGATATTTGATGCTCCATACTACCCTGGGCTGTAAGTAAAATAACAGGGATATGAGAAGTTCGTAGATCTGATTTTAGCGTTTTTGCAAGTTCCTTACCAGATATGCCCGGTAATACTACATCGGATATAATAAGATCAGGGACATGTTCAAACGCCTTCATCATACCATTTGTGCCGTTTTCGGCTGTGTATATTTCAAAGTTCTCACTGAACTTATCGGCGAGATACTGCAATAAATCAGCATTGTCTTCTATAATCAGTATGGAGTGCTCACTGGGCTGCTTAGAAAAATTGTCTTCATCAGAACTGGCGATCTTTCCCAGCTCGCTTTGGTATATTTTTGACTTTTCAGCTATACCTGACCAATCATTTTTTAAGTAGCTTTTTTCCATGGTACTCAGATGATCGCTGCCCAACGGCAAGGTAACCGTGAATGTCGTGCCCCTCCATTTCTGACTTTTAACCTCGATATTACCATGATGGAACAATACAATTTCTTTTGATAATGACAGACCTATCCCCGAACCGGTAACCGGTGCATTGTCGGCCTGGTAAAACTGGTCGAATACTAAGGCAGTGTCCTCAATTGACATTCCCACACCGTTGTCTTCAACGTCGATATAAACATATTTATCATCGCTTTTTCGTATCGTGATTTTTATACGTCCATCTTCATTGCAAAACTTAATAGCATTGGATATGAGGTTAAAAAATACCTTGTCCAGCATTTCAGTATCAAACCACGCTTTTATTTCCTTTTCGGATGAAGAAAAGAATAGTTTGATATTCATTTTTTGAGCGTAAAGCCGAAAACTATCCACGATATCATGAACGAAATCCACCAGGTTGTTTTCAGAAGCTTTGATCGTCTGTTTATCAAATTCTATCTTCCTATAGTCAATTAACTGATTGACCAGTTTGAGGAGCCTGTACGCGTTTTGCTGAACCAGCCTGAGGTTTTTTCCGGCCAGCGACGAAACTTTTTCATTGCCAAGCATTTCCTGCAAAGGGGCAAGTATGAGGGTAAGGGGTGTACGGAATTCGTGAGATACATTGGTGAAAAAATTGAGCCTGGCTTCTGTAGCTGCCTCTGCCTTGGCCGACATTTCAATCAGCTGGTTTCTTTGAGAAAGGATTTCGTTATTCTTTGTTTCAAGGCTGTTATTAATTTTCCTGTTTTCCATTAACCAATAGAAAGCCAGCCCTCCAAATATTATGGCCAGCACTAATGTGATCACAATTATGTCGAGGACTATTTGTTGACTTTTATAGATAGCTTCCTGATCGGCTAGCAAGGATTGCTGTTTCTCAATATCTTTTTGCTGACTTTTAATCTTATTCCACTGCATCTGCATCAGTTTTACGTCAGTGGAATCAATAACCAGGGACTGCAATATATTCTCTCTGGAAAATGGCTCCTTATTTAATATCTGAAAAGCGGTTACGATAGCTTCTTTTCCGCCGGTAGGATAAAGTACACTTGCAGTAATGATCTTGTTGTCTATCATTTGCAGGCCGCCGCCATTACCCGGCAATGCATCGACACCAATTACTTTAATTTTATTAGGTAAGTGCAGTTTATTCAGTACCTCCCTTGAGCCCGATGCCATCATATCATTATGAGCAAATATGGCATCAATTCCTGCAAGCATTTTCTGATTTTTAAAAAGCTGGGCTTTTGCATTTTGCTTAAGCCAATCGCCATAAACTTTTGACACCACATGTACATTGGGGAATTTTTTTATACCATCCATAAATCCCCTGTCTCTCTCAATAGCGGGGGAAGAACCGGGAAGCCCCATTACCTCAAGCAAGTTAGCTTTGCCGGTCGCTGTTGATCCTGCATATTCTCCTGCCAGTTTTCCAACCTCGTAATTATCAGCGCCAACATAGGCCGTGTAGAGGCTCGAAGCCGTCTTGCGATCGATGACGATAACCGGGACACCTTTATTATAAGCTTCTTCTACGACTGGTGTAAGTGGTTGTGCCTCATTTGGAGAGATGATAAGCAGATCGATCCCGTCGGCTAGCATTTTTCTTACCTGGCTGATTTGCGTGGCGCTGTTGTTTTCTGCATCAGCGTAAACGAAATTTACCCCCGGATGCAAAGAAAGCTCAGTCTTCATCTCATCAAGCATCGTTCTTCGCCAGAGATCAGAGCCTACGCACTGTGAAAATCCAATAGTGTAGGTAGCTTTGTTCTTTTCATTTTTACACCCTGCAATGCATACTACAAGTAATGAAAAGAATAAAAGTATCCTAAATATCTTACCCGATGCCGTCTGTTCACTCATCTTGATACCGAAATAATAAATAGTTGTTAGTGGATATAATTGGCCGGAGAAAACAACTCCTGATTCAAAAATATACATAAACTTCCCAATACTCCAAATAGCTAACTGCGAGACTTGTTTTACCCGGGGCAACAGATGTAACTATAATGAAGATTCCATGTAACATAGTTATAGATTTAGCTCATTTGCAAAAGCCTTAAAAAATTAATGTTCTGAAAATCAACTAATTGCATGGTGTTTAAAATTTTAAGCATTTTGAAATAAAATTGATAACCCCCACCTGTTGTCGCACTCTACATTGCGATCAGTAATACCAATTATACTAACCAACATTTATGAGAAAAAATTCTGTCATGGCCTGGTCCATGGTTGTTGCCCTTGGTGGCTTTTTGTTTGGGTTTGACACCGCTGTCATTTCAGGAGCTGAAAAATCCATACAGGCTTTCTGGGGCTTGTCGGTATTTCAACATGGTCTCACTATTTCTATAGCATTAATAGGAACTGTGATCGGTTCAATGCTCGGCTCAAAGCCATCCGATCGTTTCGGACGGAAAAACACACTTTATTTTGTAGCTGCAGCCTATTTAATATCGTCAATAGGCACTGCATTTGCCACTAACTGGTATGTTTTCCTGATATTCCGGTTTTTGGGTGGCCTTGGTGTAGGCACCTCGTCGGTAACAGCTCCCATTTACATATCCGAAGTTTCGCCTGCTGAGCGGAGAGGTAACCTTGTAGGTTTGTTCCAATTTAATGTAGTCCTCGGAATTCTTATCTCTTATTTATCTAACTATCTGATAGGGCAGGGCGGGGACACATCGTGGCGATGGATGCTCGGCGTACAGGCACTCCCGTCAATGTTATTTATCATCCTGATCAGGTTTATACCTGAAAGCCCTCGCTGGCTGGTACTGAAAAAAGGAGAGATCGAGAAAGCACTGGGTATTTTAAGAATTATTAACCCCCTGCATTATGATCGTGAACTGGCCGATATAAGAAACTCAGAGCTGGACAGTCAAGGTAAAAAACATAACGACTTCCTGTTTTCAGCCGAATACAAAAAACCTGTTTTTCTGGCCATGCTTTTTGCCTTCTTTAACCAGGTATCGGGCATAAACGCCATCATTTACTATGCTCCGCGAATTTTTGAGATGGCCGGCCTTGGCGCACATTCATCACTGCTTTCTACAGTAGGAATTGGAATGGTCAATTTCATTTTTACACTGCTCGCTATTAATATCATCGACAAGGTAGGGAGGAAACTATTGATGCTGATAGGCTCGGTAGGGTTGATCGGGTCATTGTTCCTGGTAGCGTTTACCTTTTATAGCGGACAATTCAACGGTTTTGCTATACCCATCTACGTGATGGTGTTTATCGCCTTTTTTGCATTCTCGCAGGGAGCTGTTATCTGGGTATTTATTTCGGAAATATTCCCCAACCAGGTAAGGGCACAAGGACAAACGCTGGGTAGTTCCACGCACTGGATCATGGCGGCCTTCATCGCTTTCTCCTTCCCGTTTTTTGCCGAAAAACTGGGTGGCGCTGTCACCTTCTCCTTCTTCGGGACGATGATGATTCTGCAATTGATTTTCGTGTGGCGGTTTATGCCAGAAACCAAAGGCAAGTCACTTGAACAGATAGAAACCAATATCGTGATGCATTAATATGATGAGTAAACAAACAAAAATATCACCTGTGATCTGTTTCGGGGAGGTGCTATGGGACATGCTTCCGGAAGGACCTCAGCCAGGAGGAGCGCCACTTAATGTTGCCTATCATTTGAATAAGCGGGGGGTTAAAGCCAATATATTCAGCAAAGTTGGGAACGATTTATACGGGCAACAACTTAGCTCCCTCATTCATTCATGGGGCATCAGAAGAGATTTTTTGCAGATAGATACAAAATACCCCACGAGCCAGGTACTAGCCAAAATGAATGGCACAGAGGCGAGCTATGAAATTGTATTCCCTGTAGCCTGGGACTTTATTGAGCAGATTAATGGTTCAAGACCATTAATAAATGGTTCAACTTATTTCATCTATGGCAGCCTGGCGTCAAGAAGCGAATTCACCAGAAATACACTGTTCGATCTGCTTGAAAATGATTGCATCAAGGTTTTTGACATTAACCTAAGGCCACCATTTGTCAGTCGTGATCTTCTTGGAGCACTTTTAATCAAGGCGGATATCGTAAAGTTCAACCAAGCCGAATTGGAAATGGTCCAGTCTGTATTTGGGGGTTCATTTAGCAACGAGGCATCCCAGATCAGATTCATCCAGGAGAAGTTTAATGTGCCGGAAATCATCGTCACCAAGGGTGAGTTCGGCGCTTCCTACTATAAAAATCAAGCTGTCTATCATGCCTGGGGAAATGAAGTGAAAGTGCAGGACACCATTGGAAGCGGCGATTCATTCCTGGCCGCTTTTGTCGCCGGGCATTTTCTTAACCGGGAACCGCAGGAAATTATAAAAGACGCGGTAGCCATGGGTGCTTTTATTGCAACAAAGAAAGGAGGTTGCCCGGATTACCGGATAGAGGAATACGAAGACTTTAAGAACCAAATGTTTTAACTAACCAACCAATTAACCTAAAAATTTATTCTAATGAGAAAATTGCTACTTATTTGTTCTTTACTTATACTAATCGTAAGTGAGGGATATGCGCAATCCCGAATGATAAAAGGGGTTGTAACGGACAATGCGTCCAAGCCCGTGGAAGGGGCAACCGTAGTAGTTGTTGAGACCCAAAAAGCAACGACTACCGATGCAGGAGGAAATTTCCAGATAACTGCCGAAAACGGTCAAACAATAAGGGTCACCTATGTGGGCTCGAAGCCAATTTCCACTGTTGTTACAACGGGGGTAAATAGCCTTCAGATACAATTCAAAGACTCAAATACCGCGCTTAATGAACTGGTGGTTACCGGTTATACCTCTGAGCGGAAGAAGGACCTTACCGGCTCTGTCGCTGTAGTTGATTTAACTCCGATTAAAAACAATAGCTCGGGGAACACCATGCAGGCGTTGCAAGGGAGGGTTGCCGGGTTATATATTGAGAAAGATGGATCAGCGAGCGGAGCAACCAGCAGGATCCTGATCCGTGGCGCAAATACTCTGGGGAATAATAATCCTCTGTATATCATCGACGGTATCCCGACTACCCGCCCGGAAGTGTTTCAGAACTTATCCCCTTCAGACATTGCATCGGTACAAGTACTGAAAGACGCATCAGCTGAATCCATATACGGGTCACGCGCATCAAATGGGGTAATCATTGTTACTACTAAAACGGGCGGAAATACTCAAGACAAAGTGGTTTTTCAATTTAACAGTACAACTTCATTTGAGTCTGAAAAATCGCTCCGTTATAAAATGTTGAATGCCGTCGACCGGGGCAAGGCTTTATGGCAGGCGTCAGTAAATGATAGCCAGGACCCTACTGCCGGTTACGGAGATATCTACACTTTTGATTGGAATAATAATTATGCAAATCCTGTCCTCAACAGTGTTACTCCAAAGCCATTTGTGGGCGGTGACCCGAATACGCCCGTGGGCAATACAGATTGGCAAAGTGTGCTATACAAAACAGCGGTAGTTACTAATAACGACCTTACGGCATCGGTGGGTAATAAAAATTCATCGCTCGAAATAAACTTTGGCAATATCACCAACAACGGCCTGGTGAGATTTACCAAATATGGCCGCACTACAGGGAGCATTGCCGCTTTATCGCATGCGTTCAACAATAAGGCTACCTTCGGAGCGAATATAAAAATCACTAATTCAAACGAGACACTTACAACAAACGACCTGGGTGGGGCATCGACCCCGTTTTTGGCCGTTACATTAGCTCCAACTATTCCGGTTTATCAAAAAGATGGAACTACTTATGCAGGTGAATTAGGAGCAGGCTATTCCGACAGGAATAACCCCTTGCACATGCAGGACCTTGCGAAATGGAATAACACTAATAAAGTAAATGAATTCGGAAACGTATTCCTGGAGATACAGCCCATTAAAAACCTGTTTATCAAATCAAATTTTGGCGCCGATAATGCCAACTATTTAAATAAGGTAATTACACCAACATTTACTGAAGGGGCATTAAGCCGTACTACAAATAGTTTATCGTTTGATGAGAATCATTATTTAAGCACTACATGGTCAAATACCATCAGGTACAACTATGACTTGAACAACAATAACCACTTCAAATTTTTAGCCGGTACAGAATACATTAAAACGTTTACTGATTTCCAATTTACCAAAAAATATGGGTATGCGCTGCAAACGGAAGACTATTTTACCTTAAATGCAGGGACAGGGAACACAATAGTTTCAGGCGCTTCAACAGGTAACCGTTTGCTCTCTGAATTTGGACGCATTGACTACAACTATGCAGGTAAATACTTGGCTGCTCTGACTATCAGGCGCGATGGTTCTTCGAGGTTTGGTACAAATAATCAATATGGTATTTTCCCGGCAGGATCTTTTGGCTGGAGAATCGATAAAGAAGGTTTCATGAAGAATCAAACCTTGTTTTCTGAATTGAAAGCAAGAGTCGGTGTAGGCAGGGTTGGTAACCAGGAAATTGGGGACCTGTCACGTTTTGCCCTTTATGATACCCGGTACGGAACCACCCTGGCACAAATTATAGGTGGTGGTTTTTGGGAGCAGTATATGAATGTGGGTACCGCCTATTCTCTGTCGGGTGCTAACACGGGAACCTTACCATCGGGTTTTGTTCAGATACAAGCAGCCAACCCGGATCTTAAATGGGAAACCACTGATGAAATAAATGCAGGCCTGGACTTTACAATATTGCACGATAAGATATCTGGTTCATTTGATTATTTTACCAGAAGGACAACCGGCATATTGATTACCCCTCCAGTTGCTTCAGCATTGGGCGAGGGTCAAACCAAAACGGTTAACGGCGCCTCAAAAACCAATAAAGGCTGGGAGTTTATCGTATCGTACCATGGGCAGCAAAGCGGCGATTTTAACTATAACGTTACTTTAAACTTCTCTCACTTCAGGGATAAGATTACCAGTTTGCCGGAGGACGTTAGACCATTTTATCCGGGTAATATAGGTAATACCATTCTTGGCCATTCTCAATTTGACATTTTTGGTTATAAAACCGCGGGGCTTTTCCAATCGCAGGCCGAAGTTGATGCTGCGCCAACGCAAATCGGCGCAGGTCCGGGCCGGATACGCTATGTAGATACCAACCATGATGGTAAGATCGATGCCAATGACGAAACCTGGATCGGTACAACGCTCCCTTCTTTAGAGTACGGTGCAAGAATTGATCTGACTTATAAAAAGTTTGATCTGTCCATTTTTGGATCAGGCGTTGCCGGAAGAAAGGGATTTGACCCTTATACGTTTTACAATAATTTAATGCATAGCAGGGAAAATGTCGGCCCGGGCGTATTTGATGGCTGGACACCAACACATACCAATACCAATGTGCCGGCATTGACACTTAAAGACAACAACCATGAGACCACGAATAATTCTGACTATTTCGTACTAAATACATCTTATTTCAAAATCAGGAATATTCAGTTTGGATATAGCATCCAGCCCAAGGCCGTCTTTACCAGGGTACGCTTATTTGTGATGGCTGAAAATGCATTTGTATTTAAGAGTAGCCAATATAAGAGTCCTGACCCGGAAAGGGCAGGTCTCGATGCAGTCCCTATTCCAAAGATTCTGAGCTTTGGTGTTAACGCTTCATTTTAATCAAAAAATTATTTCGATATGAAAACGAAAATATTGATCATCACAACCTTATCGGGACTAATGATATTTGGTTCCTGTAAAAAACCACTGGACTATACGCCGAAGGGGCTTCTGTCCGCTTCAGACTTAACTTCTCCAACCGCAGCTGACGGGCTGGTAACAGCAGCCTATGCCGCTATCGGAAACGGCGACATGATAGGCCCTATTTATAGCAAATGGGCTTTTGGAAGTGTTCGCTCCGATGATGCTTATAAAGGAGGCGGCGGTACGGGCGACGTGGGCGAAATAGACGCGATGGAGCACTATAACTTGGTAACACCGTCGATAGATGCCTTTGTTTCAAGGACGTGGAAAAACTTGTTTAAGTCAATTTCAAGGGCGAATGTGGCGCTTAGGGCGATTAATGCTTTTTCAGATGCCCAATTTCCGAACAAAAAGGAGCGCATAGCCGAACTGAGATTTTTGCGCGCACATAGCTATTTTATCATGAAGTTGTTATACAGGAATATACCGCAATTTGATGAGAATGCAACAGCTGCTGATATACTTAAAACGTCTAATACGCTGTCTGATGAGGATTCATGGAACAAAATTGCGGATGATTTTCAATTCGCTGTAGATAACTTGCCAACGTCTCAACCCGAACTGGCCAGGGCCAACAAGTATGCTGCCGAAGCCTATCTGGCCAAGTTAAGATTGTACCAGGCATATGAACAAAATAGCAGTCACCAGGTAACCAATATTAATCAGACAAGGTTGCAACAGGTTGTTGATCTTCTGCAGGATGTTATTTCATCAGGTAAATATTCCTTAAGCCCGGATTATGCCGACAATTTTTTGCCGGAAACAGAGAACGGACCAGAATCTATATTTGCGATACAATTTACGATCAATGACGGCACCACTGCCGGTCGTTTGAACTTTGAAGACGGTCTAAATTATCCCCATGGCGCGCCCCAATATGGTTGCTGCGGTTTCCATGCTGCCAGCCAGAACCTGGTGAATGCCTTTACGACAGATGCTAGCGGATTACCCAATTTTAATACATTCAACAATAGCATAGCTGATTTATCGGCCCAGACAGTTGACACCCGGATAGATCATACAGTAGGTATCGATGGTCACCCTTATAAATATGACCCAACTAAGCCATTTAGTAATAGCTGGGTACGTGATCCGGGTGTTTACGGTAATTTTCATACCATGAAAAGCCAACTATTGGCAACCAGTTCATCTTATTTTAAATTGGGACCATTCATGGGGGCTGCAAAAAATTTGGATGTACTTAGATATGACGATGTACTGTTGATGCAGGCTGAAGCTTATATCGAATTGGGCCAACAGGATAAAGCGCTGCCGTTGATCAATCAGATCAGGGTAAGGGCGGCTGCAAGTACAGGAAGACTTAAAAAGCTCGATGGTACTTTCCCGTCAAATTACAATTTGCAGCCCTACCCGGCAACAAACTGGACCCAGGCTTACGCACGGCAGGCCCTGCAATGGGAAAGACGTTTAGAATTTGCAACTGAAGGCGACCGGTTTTTTGACCTAGTGCGCTGGGGAATTGCTGAAAAAACGTTGAATGATTATATTAGCGTGGAGAAGGTTAGAAGGCCGTTTTTAAATACGGCTAAGTTCACTGCAGGAAGGGATGAGTACCTGCCAATACCACAATCTGAGATTTTATTTACCAACGGTTTATATAAACAAAACCCGGGCTATTAAAATTAAGCGACAGGTTTAATGGGATGTCTGGCCTGAATATTTGGCCAGGCGCCCATTGATTTAAAGATCACAAATGAAAAAAATTACATTCAGTGTCCTGCTTCTGTGTCTGTCTTTTGAAATGATGGCCCAAACGCCCGTGAACAAGATGCCGGAGTTTGTATTTTACAGATTGAACAGAAAGCCATTTACAAAGCGAGATATTTCATCAGGTAAAAAAATATTCTTTGTATTCTTTGATTCGGGTTGCGACCATTGTCAGCATGCAATGCACGACATTAATGCGCATTACAAAGAATTTAGTAAAACGGAGATTTACCTGGTGACATTAGATAACGTTAATAAAATAAGCGATTTCATGAATGCATATAGCCCGGCGCTGATTAATAAAGCTAATGTAACCGTACTTCAGGACTTAAGAAATGAATTTATTGTTGATTTCAATCCAAGGAAATATCCTTCGATGCTGTTATTCTCAGCTACGGGAAACTTGCTGATGTATCAGGACGATCCTCAAAATATGTCTCAGATTTTCAAGCTACTATAGCCATGCTAAAATATATTTCAATTAATTAACTATGAAAACCTCCACGAATCTGCTGTTATTACTGCTGGGCATTTCGTTTTGCCAATTCGCAAATGCACAGGAGTCGGTTAAGCCATATCATGAACAATACCGGCCACAGGTACACTTTTCACCAAAAGCACATTGGACCAACGATCCTAATGGTATGGTCCACTTCAAAGGTACTTATCACCTGTTCTTTCAATATTACCCAAGCGGGACCACCTGGGGACCAATGCACTGGGGACATGCAATAAGTAAAGACTTACTGCATTGGAATGAATTACCGATCGCACTATATCCGGACAGCCTCGGGTATATTTTTTCGGGCAGCGCTGTAGTGGATTCAAATAATACTTCAGGTTTTGGCAAAAATGGTAAAACACCTTTGGTTGCCATATTTACACATCATGACCCTAAAGGTGAAAAAGCACAGAAGGATAACTTTCAAAATGAGAGCCTTGCCTACAGTCTGGATGAAGGTCGAACATGGACGAAATATGCCGGAAATCCTGTTTTAAAAAACCCTGGTATCCGCGACTTTCGAGACCCTAAAGTAATGTGGTATGCCAAAGAGAAAAAGTGGGTAATGACATTGGCTACAAAAGATCATATCACCTTTTACTCATCACCTGATTTAAAGAGCTGGAAAAAAGAAAGTGAGTTTGGCAAAGAAGTTGGCGCTCACGGCGGCGTATGGGAGTGTCCTGATTTGTTTCCTCTGTCCCTTAATGGAAAAACCTACTGGGTATTAATTGTCAATTTAAACCCCGGCGGCCCAAACGGTGGTTCAGCAACACAATATTTCATCGGGCAGTTTGATGGCAAGAGCTTTACAGCAATCGACAACAAGACTCAATGGCTCGATTATGGGCCAGATGAATACGCTGGCATTACCTGGAGCAATACGGGAAATCGCAAGATATTCCTTGGCTGGATGAGCAACTGGGATTACGCCAACCAGGTACCTACTGTAAAATGGCGCAATGCGATGACTATACCCAGAGAGCTAAGCCTCTTTGAATTCGAGGGAACATTATACGTTAAATCGACACCAGTAAAGGAACTGCGATTTGTTGAGCAAAAGAAAACACAAAGCATTGTATCGAAACTCCCTGAGCGGCTGCCTGGACAATGCTTTGTCAGATTAAATGTTGACCACTCAGTTGATTGCTCAATTACGCTTTCGAATCAAAAAGGGGAAAAATTAATCATCGGTTATGATAAATCAAAGGATCAATATTTCATCGACCGGACGAAATCAGGTAAGGTTGACTTCGCTAAGAATTTTTCGAGGATAGCCTATGCCCCAAGGTTTTCAAAAACGAAAGAATCGGAAATCGGCTTATTGATAGACCGGTCGTCGGTTGAACTTTTTGCAGATCGGGGAAGAACTGTAATGACGAGCATTTTCTTTCCTTCAGCTCCTTATGAGCACATTGATCTTAAATCATTAAGAATAACTCAATTAATTCCGTTAAATGGAATTTGGTAAGCATTGCAGTTGAGATCTGCGATTTAGTTGATAACATGACGCTGCCCGATTGGGGCAGCGTTTTTTTATGTCATCATGAACTGCAAATAATTGGGTTGGGCTTTAAATGCTCTAAGTTTTCAAATTTGCTAAGGCTATTTAATTTGCGAAATCTTCATAAAAATAACATCGTTTTGCCTGATCGGAATTTTTTCTTCCAATTGCCCTGAACTGTTCACCTGGACAACTTTTTTATTGATCGGCTCTTCTGAATTTTGCTTTTTAAGAAGTTCGACTTGCTTTATGGAAAGTTGGGAAGGTGAACCCATTTTATAGTACGCAGTATAAACGTCATTTACACCATACCCTGTCTTATAGATATTGATAACGTACCTGCCTTGTTTAAGGCCTTTGATTTTTAGATTTACCGAGGGCATGCTCTTTGACGGCAAATCTCTTTTATAAAAAACGTCGTTATGTACACTGTCGCCTGGATGATCTATTGTAAAATTCCACACTAGTGCTTGTACTCCACGTTGGTCTTTACAAACAATTGCACTTGAATCAGCAACTTTAAGTTCTGTTTTACCAAGCTGATTTAGGTACTTAAACGCATAGTAAGCGGGCTTTTTAAGGTCTTCATAATTGATCAGTCCGAAGCCGCCATGAAAAGGAGTACTTCTTGGGCCCGCTTCCTCAAAGATATCCGTGAAAGTCCAGTAGGACATGGAGTTTACATAAGGCGCAGCTTGTTTTATAGTATTTAAAATATAAGCGGCTTCATGATAACTGTCGTGTATGGGGTCGGCCGGCGAGTAAGATGCACTCCATTCTGTATAATGCAATTGCAGATTGGGCAAAGCGGAAGATTGAATAGTCTTCCTGGTACCTTTCATATGATTGGAAATGACATTGCGATCACGGTCGAGTACAGTGCCGCCCTGACCATTGGCGTCCAGGAAACCTTGCTTTACGCCGTAGTCGTGCGTGCTGATAAAATCAATTGGTGCGGATTCTTTTTGACAAAAATTTATCATATCTGCAATCCAGGCGTTGCCGGCAGTTGCCGGCCCGCCAACCCTGAATTTGTTTGATACGCTTTTTATAGCGAGGGCTGTTTCGCGGTAAAGCTTGAAATAGTCCTGTTGATCACCTGTAAAGAAACCGCCTTTCAGGTTCGGTTCATTCCAGATTTCAAAGTACCAACTAGCCACCTCAGCTTCCCCGTAGCGCTCCACCCAGTGTTTTACCGTCGCTTTAATCAGGTCGTCCCACTTCTGATAATCTCTCGGTGGAGTAACATTTCCCCTCCACCAAAAGATGGTATTGTTTCCGCTGGCCAGGCCACCCGGCATGAAACCTACCTCTACAAAGGGTTTCATTTTTATTCTCAACAGAAAATCAAACAACTCATCTATGTACTGCCAGTTATAAACCGACTTTCCTTTATCTTCAAAATACACGCCCATGTCGTCCGACAATAGCCCATGAAAGCGGATGTATTTGAAGCCGCATTCGTCATGCGCCATTTTAAGTTGTCTTTGCCAGTCTGCACGCAGCCCCTCATTGGCACGCCCGGCGCCTACGCACAAATTGGAGCTTTGAGGCAGGGCGCCTTTTACATCATTTAAGTCAATTGAAATTGTTCTTTCGTTTTGACCGGTTTGAGCTGTTGCAGTAGTTGACAGCACTAAACATAACCATGCTGCAATTAGTAATATTGTTCTCATTTAGATGGACCGATTTTATTTCTTCGGATTGCTGTTTTTCTTGTTAATCGCTTTATTTTATAACATGGATGGTAGTTGCCAGGCGTATATCCTTTGAAGAAGACCCGACTGCAACTTTATAATCCCCAGGCTCGATGACCCATTTGCCAGCTTTTTCATTGAAATAAGCCAGATCGGCAATGTTGAGTTTCATGGATGCGTTTGCCGCTGAAGCTGCCTCAACTGTTACCTTTGTAAAGGCCTTTAATTCTTTCTCGGGCCTTAAAACGGCAGAAGATAATTTACTCAGGTACAATTGCACAGTTTCTTTGCCTTTGATAGAACCGGTGTTTTTTATTTTCAGTGAGACCTGTGCTACATCGCCGGAGCTGTAAGTTTGCTTATCAGTCGTTAAACCAGCATAATTGA
>Ga0207647_10000023_pt1 | contig 115648 bp, 90 predicted proteins | sample KBSCornC2_FD_184295 | JGI IMG/M metagenome (GOLD analysis project Ga0207647, IMG submission 184295) | Corn rhizosphere microbial communities from Kellogg Biological Station, Michigan, USA - C2 (SPAdes) (version 2) | ecosystem: Host-associated > Plants > Roots > Rhizosphere ...
GTGCCTTCATTGATCGTGCCGAGGTTGCACACCAATTGGGTGCCGCTGGCACTGATCGCCGACACCGGAGTCACACCGGTCGTCTTGCACATCGAGGGGATACTGGAAAATGCCCCGTTGGCGGCGATCAACGTGACCCGTACGTTATTCACAGGGTCGTTCGCCTGCGGATTGCTCGCGTCATTTGTGTTGACATGCCACTCGGCCGTCACCGTGCCGCCGTAGGGCGCCGTTGCCGGTGATCCCAGCCAATTCGTCGTGATCTCATGAGTGGCGGATGTCGCCGCCGACGCCGCTGGCGCAATTGCGAATGCCCCCAAGATTCCGACTGCAGTGGTCAGATGCAGAAACAGACGAGCTAATCGACTCTTTGCGCCTACGGGCTTCGGAACAAGGGCAAAGCGGTAGTTTGTGTGGGGGACTCCGGACACAGACATCGACATAGCTCCCTGTTGTTACTTGACGGGTGAAATCGCGAGGCGCGAAAGCGCGTAAGCACGCGTATCGACCTCGGCGCACGACGATTCGGTCCCGGCGATACCGATTCGCCAGAAAGACCCTTGTGCTTCATGAGACGTCGACCAACTAGAGCGGATGCGCGCGTCCGCTGAGCGAAATCGGCAAGCGATAGCGCGTTCTGCAAACGCGGCTTGATTGGCAGATTCGCTTGAAATGGAAAGCGAGGAAATTGATGTCGCACCTGCGCGGCACGACAAAGTCATCCATTGGTGTGCTCTGCTTTCCGCTTCGCCGTCGATCGATCGGCGCGGCCACGCAAACTCACTCGCCATACCTAGCAGCATGCCTCACCCCGGTGCCTGAGTTTTGTCGCGAAACAAGATCAGAATCCGTCTGATCGCGATCGGCGCTCATCACGCAATATTGGAGATCGGCCGCAAGACACTACCTGCGACGAAGATCGCCCACCCTTGAAATTGCGTGAGGAATTGTGCGAACGCGTTAGTGCGTTGGCCGGAAGGTAACGAATCAGCAAGGCAGATTCATTCACCAATTCTCACCGATTCTCACATCGTCAAATCAACGGCATCGAAGATCGAAATTCGCAGCATGAAGAAAAGTTCATGTTGTTCGATGCGATGACGCCGTGCGCGGAGAAACGAGCACTGATACTGATTCGATGAGCGATATGAAAAAATGAATATATCGATCAGATTTCCTTGGTGCACAAAGGAATTCGACGTATTGCAAAGACGATCTGCGTGCACGCGCGGCGCGCATCGCAAAAAAAAACGTCGACAACCATCATCCTTCCGACTTATAACGATTGATACAAATGTGACCGCTATCACTCCGAAAAAAATTTCGGAGCCTGCACAATTCGCGGTTGCCGTGATTCGTTCCAATGTGATCGATTGTCGTGTCTTTAAAAGTTGCTGTGCTAGAAAATGATTCCTCTTCGCTCACCGACACAGTTACCCCCGGACTGACTTCGCTTGGATTCGATGCCGAAGGTTTCGGCACGGCAAACGAGCTGTACCGGAGGATGCTCGCCAAATCGTTCGACGCGATCGTTGTCGATATCGCCGTACCTGACGAGAATGGATTTGAGGTTGCGCACTATCTGCGCGCCCATTCCCGACTCGCCATCGTCGCTGTGGGCAAGTCACGTCTCAGCGAAGCGGACAAAATGAAGGTGCAAGCGGACGCCTGGCTGACCAAACCGATCGACATCGACGTGCTCGGCGCCGTCCTCTCCGATCTGCACAAGCGCAAGCTGTCAGGCGGTCTCGCGCGGACTACGGCGAAGAAATGGCGAGTCGATCCGACCGACTGGAAACTGTATGCGCCGGACGGACGCAACATCACGCTTAGTCTGTCCGAACGGTTGGTCATGCAGCGGCTGCTGGTCGCGCCGGGCGAGGTGGTCGCACGCGACGAACTGATCACCGTGCTCACCGACAGCGCCTACGACTTCGATCCCCATCGCCTGGAAATGCTCGTCCATCGCCTGCGCCGCAAAGTCAGCAATACGCTCCTTCTTTCCCTGCCGTTGCGCACCGTGCGCGGCATCGGCTACACGATGCTGACTTCGGCTGGAGATTCCGCTCATCTCTGAAGATCGTTCGGCACGGCTTCCATTCCTCGTTTGCCGTGCCCTGCGCCCCCGCGCGGTGCTCGTCGCTTCGGCAAAAAGTGAGGACTGTCATATTTCGCTTGCGTTGCATGGTTAGGATTTGCGATCGTCTGTATCGAAGCATCGGGAAGTCCACGTCGTGAGCAACGTTCGCAACCAGAAGATCAGCAACGGCGAGCTGCTCGCCGCCGTCGACATGGGCTCGAACAGCTTCCATCTCGTCGTCGCGCGCTACGAGCACGGCGAGTTGCGCGTGATCGATCGCCTGCGCGACAGCGTGCGCATGGCCGCCGGCCTGCGCGCCGACGGCAGCCTCGACGACACGCGTCGCGATCGCGCCCTTGCCTGCCTCGCGCGCTTCGGCCAGCGCCTGTCGGGCCTGCCGCCCGAGCGCGTGCGCGCGGTGGCGACGAATACGGTGCGCCGCCTCGCCGTGCCGGGTACCTTCCTGGTTCCCGCCGAAGACGCGCTCGGCCATGCGATCGAAGTCGTCTCCGGCCGTGAGGAGGCGCGCCTGATCTATCTTGGCGTCGCCCACGGCATCCCCGAATCGTCCGAACGCCGCCTGGTCATCGACATCGGCGGCGGCAGCACCGAGTTCATCATCGGCCAGCGCTTCGAAGCGCTGGAGAAGGAAAGCCTGCAGATGGGCTGCGTCGCGAGCACAATGCGCTTTTTTGACGACGGCAAGCTCAGCACCAAGCGCTGGCAGCGCGCGCAGGACGAAATCGCAGTCGAACTGCAGCAGTTCGCTGCCGACTACCGCGCGCACGGCTGGAGCGAGACGATAGGATCGAGCGGCACCGCGAAGGCGATCGGCAACGTCGCCCAAGCCTGCGGCTGGAGCGACACCGGTATCTCGCGTACCGCGCTGGAGAAGATTCGCGACGCCCTGCTCGATGCCGGCAGCATCGACAAGATCCGCCTGCCCGGCCTCGCCGAAGACCGCGTCGGCGTATTCGCCGGCGGTGTCGCCATCCTCGAGGCCGCGTTCGCCGCGCTCGACATCCGCCAAATGCGCGTCTGCGAAACCGCCATGCGCGAAGGCCTGCTCTACGACATGGTCGGCCGTGCCGAGCATCGCGATCCGCGCACCGCGAGCATCGCTGCGCTGGCCCATCGTTACGGCGTCGACCGTGCCCACGCCGCGCGCGTCGAAGCGACCGCGCATGCGCTGTTCGATTCGATCGCGCAGGACTGGCAGCTCGGTCGCGATGAACGCGACTGGCTGGCCTGGGCCGCCAACATCCACGAAATCGGCCTGGCGATCGCGCACAGCCAGCACCACGTGCACGGTGCGTACATCGTCGAGAACTCCGACCTCGCCGGTTTCGCCCGCCACGAACAGATCGTGCTCGCGATCATCCTGCGCTGCCACCGGCGCAAACCCGACCAGAGCATCATCGACATCGCCCCCGAACGCCTGCGCCGCTCGACTGCGCGCATTACTGCCCTGTTGCGTCTTGCGGTGCTGCTGCAGCGCGCGCGCAAGCCCGAGCCGCTGCCCCAGCTCACGCTCAAGCTCGACGACAAGACCCTGCAGTTGCGCTTGCCCGAAGCATGGCTCGACGCGCATCCGCTGACGCGCACCGACCTCGACCAGGAGCGCGACTATCTCAAGCACCTCGACATCAAGCTGCAAGTGAAGACCGGCGAAAAACTCGCGGCATGAGTCCACACGTTTGCGACTGTGCGCACCTCCGCCGTGCCGCTATCATGTCGCACTTTCGCACTCGGAGTTCCTGCATGACCCGCCATCTCCTCCTCAGCCTTGCCTTGTTCGCCGCCGCCCCGCTGGCGCTTGCCCAGGCGCCGGCCAAACCGGCCGCACAGCCCGCCGCGAAAGCCGTCACGACAAAACCGGCCACCACCACCGCTCCGGCGAACAAGCCCGCTGCACCTGGGCCCGCAGTGGCAGTGTCATCAGCCAGCAAGGCCGTGCTGCACACGAGTCTGGGCGACATCACGATCGAGCTCAACGCCGAGAAGGCGCCGAAGTCGGTCGAGAATTTCGTCCAGTACGCGAAGGAAGGCTTCTACAACGGCACCGTGTTCCATCGCGTGATCCCCGGCTTCATGGTCCAGGGCGGCGGTTACGCCAAGGACCTGCAGGAGAAGAAGACGCGCGCGCCGATCCGCAATGAGGCGAACAACGGCCTGTCCAACCTCAAGTACAGCGTGTCGATGGCACGCACGCCTGATCCGCACTCGGCGCGCGCGCAGTTCTTCATCAACCTCGTCGACAACAAACGCCTCGACTATACGAGCGACGCGAGCCCGGCCACTTGGGGTTATGCCGTGTTCGGCAAGGTCGTCAAGGGCAGCGAGATCGTGGACAAGATCGCCGCGATCCCGACCGGCGCCGCCGGCCCGTTTTCCAGCGACGTACCGACGACGGCCGTCACGATCGACAAGGTTGACCTGCTGCCTTGACCAGCCATGCCCTCTCTCCCTCGCGGGGGAAGGGCGTGATCGCCGCGCCGCGCGCGACGACGTCAGCCGATGCGATCCATGACAACCCTGCTCATTTCCGATCTGCACCTCGATCCGCAACGTCCGCGGATCTTGGATTTGTTCGCCGATCTGCTCGCCGGCGAAGCGCGCCGCGCCGATGCGCTCTACATTCTCGGCGACCTGTTCGATAGTTGGATCGGCGACGACGACGATGCCGCGCTGGCTGCGCAGGTCGCACAGACCACGCGCGCGCTGCGCGATTCCGGCGTGCCGATCTGGTTCATGCACGGCAACCGCGACTTCCTGCTCGGCGCGGATTACGCTGCGCGCGCCGGCATGAGCCTGCTCGCCGATCCGAGCGTGGTCGAGCTCGGCGGCGAGCGCGTGCTGCTGATGCATGGCGACACCTTGTGCACCGACGACACCGAATATCTGAAATTCCGTGCGCTCGTGCGCGATCCGCGCTGGCAGGCGCAGTTCCTCGCCAAGCCGCTGGCCGAGCGCCGCGCCTTCGCCGCGCAGGCGCGCGGTGAAAGCCGCAGGCACACCTCGGCGGCGAAACCCGAGATCATGGACGTCAACCAGGAAGCCGTCGCCGCCGCGATGCGCACGCACGGCGTGCACAAGCTGATCCACGGCCACACCCACCGGCCGGCCACGCATCACTTCGATCTGGATGGACGCACGGCCGAGCGCGTCGTGCTCGGCGACTGGTATGAACAGGACAGCGTGCTGCGCATCGGCTAGGCGCGCTCCACGCATTTTTTTGCGTTTCCGCGCGCAACCCCCTCGCCACCCGCTTGCCGCTACAGTCGATGACTCGCGCGCCGACCAGGGCGAAATCCTGATTTCCGGGATACCCAGATCAGGATTTCAAAGACGGTGTCGACGCTGCGTTTTCGCGCAACTTGCTGAACATCGACTGCAGGGAGCGATCGAACATCGACTCGCGCGGAACAATGAATGCCAGTCCACGATCGAGCAAATCGTCGAGGCCCGGCCTGCTTTCTTCCCGCCACAACGTACCGTCTGGCTTGATCAGAATCGTCCGCCCGGTGAAGGAACTGATCCACGACACCTTGCCGCGACCAATTTGGCCCGACGCCGCGAGCAGGGGTATGTGGTCAGCAGCAACGTCGCCGCGGAACTCGATCCAGTCACCGACCTTCCAGCGTGCGGGAACCGTTCGGATCGGAGCCGGCTTGACCATAGGTGCGGACGCCGGCTCCGCGGCGGATACCGCAGCAAGCGGGCTAGCGACTGGCGCTTCCGCATGCGCTTCCGCAGGCGTATTCGCCGCGCCCGCCGGCTCATCAGCAACTGGCCGCTGCGCACGCGCCGCAATCAACCCTTCCAGCCAGTTCCAACGATGCGACGAATCGGGAGCGATGCGCCCGGTGCGGATGTCGGCCCACAGGCGGAACGTGGCGATCCACCGCTCGCGTGCCTCGACCGGGGCCGGTCCTTGGGCCAGCACCATCTTCCAGGCTCGCTCAATTCCAGGCCAATCCTGTTCCAGATCCGCCTGCGCGCGCGCACCCGCCTGTGCAGAGAACAGGTCGACGATGGCATTGAGTTGGCGGTCCAGCCACGAGGCTTCATAGGACCGCTCGCCGTGAACTTCCCGAATGCGAACCTCATGGTTGACCCAGAGCAGGGACAGAGCGTGACGCAGCCCCTCCGGCATGACCTTCCCGTCCAGCCGCTCGCGCATGCGCGAGGTCACCGACAAGAGGATCTGATACGTATTCGCGGATCGCTCACCAGCCGAATCGGGAGCGTGGCTCGACGGAGTTGTAGCGGACGACTCCGGCGATGGCGTCAGCGTGGCTGCGTCCTGCGCCACGACGGCGTCTCGCGCGATTTCCGCTGCCGCTTGCGCGACCATCGCCTGCAGCTCGACATCGACCAGGGCCGCTACCTGATCGCGCTCGCGCGTGGCGACTCGCTTCTCGATCGAATCGTACCATTCGCGGAACTGCGCCCATTCCTGCTCGAACAGGGTCCGCGTGATCGCGGGAGCCCTGACGATGCGTTCGACGAGACCATGCATTTTGGCCATTATCTCAGCGAGCTGCGGATTCTCCGGCACGCAGGCCTTGCCGACCTCGGCCAGCCGGTCGATCAGCGCGCGCGCCGGATGGTGCAAGTCCGAAAACAGTTCCGGATCGATCAAAACCGCGCGCAGGTAAGGCAGCTGTAGACGCGACAGCAGGACCCGGGCTGCGGTGGGCAAGGCCGGGTCCGACTGGATGTAGGAGAACATCATCGCGACCATGTCGATAACGTCCTCGTATTCGCCGAGGGCGACTGCGCGCCCCTCGGCAGGACGCCCGTCCGCGTGCTGCGCAACCTCGCCGTCGCCGGCGTAGATCCGCGCGCTCAGTACCTTGCACAGTTCGCGCTTGAGCTGATCGGCGTCCAGCTTCTGCGCTTCGGTAACGTCCATCCACGAGGCCGGCAGGGACGGAGATGGCAGAGTGGCGAGCGCTTCGAGCAAGGTTTCCAACTCTAGGGTTCGCAACATGGGTATTGCCTCCGGGGCCGCGGAACTCCAGTCGGAGTTATCGCCCAAGGAATCTCCCGGCCCAGCGTAGCCGGGCACGCGAATGAAACCGGACGCAGTGGTCGACAAGGCCGCCTGCCGGGCCAGACGTCGATGCTCCAGCAGGATGCAAACCCAGGCGGCCAGTTGAGCTCGCTCGAAAGCATCCTGCGGAAAATCCCGCAGCGCGTGTTGATTCCCGTTGGGAATGCTGCGCCGGATCGAATCGGCGTAGTGCGCCTGCAGTGCGGGCTCGTACACGCCGGGTTCGAGCAACGGCATGGTTTCCGGCCACGATCGGCCTTCCTTCGCGCCACTGGGGCCAGTAGCGGCGGCACGCAACGAAGGCGCGGATCGCACGTCGGTGGAACGACTGTACGGCGAGGATGCCCGCGCCCAGCGCGGCGCTACGCCGCCCCGGGCCAGAACCCGATTCAATTCCTGACAAACCGCGCCGACCGTGCTCATTATGAAGCGGTCGAACAGTTTGAATACGATCAGGCTCACCTCGACGGGCAAATCCGAGACCTCGTCGAGGGAATCGACGAACGTCTGCACCATCATCGCGGGCGAGGCGGGAACATCGTCCTCCTGCACGACCTGGTTCTTGCGCAGCAGGGTCAGGCGGTGGCACAGCGCGGGCAGTTCCGCGCTGCACATGGACATGCCCCGGGTGACGGTATAGTCGACGGCCAGATTTCGTTCGAACGTGGCCTCTGCGTCGAGAGAAAACCCGCGGCGCGGACGGTCGCCGTCCGCAAACGAGTCCCGGGCGCAGACCAGGCGCGGGCGGAATGTTCCGGGCATCTGCGGCATCAAGCCCTTCCAGCGCTCGTCAATGCGGTCGAACCAGCCCTCGATCAACGCATCGCGGCTGCGGCGCAGTACGCGCATGCCGTCGAAGAACTGCTGGAAACTGGCACCCGAGCGGTCGAACAACACGTCGTCGAGACTTTCGAAGAGCCTAGCCGAACGGGGGCGAAGCAGGTCGATCTGGATACGGCTCAGACGACTCCACCACTCCTGCTCATGCATCGAGCCGTGGCGGACATCGTCCTCCACCGAACGATGGACTCGCAGGGCGGGCGAAGCCGACTCCGGATCGCCCGCTGGCTGGCCGTCGGTGACGTTGGATGCGGGCATGCTATGCGTAGGAGGCAATGGCGCCATGAGAATTTCGATGCTCCAAAACGAACGCGCCGTGCCCCCTAAGCTTGGCGCGATCCGAACCGATCGAGGTCGATCATAGAGAAGTCGTTTGCCCGTGTAAGTGATGACGTTCGCTTTTGCCACAAATACATATCATCGAATTCTCATAGCCCCGATCAGCGCCAATTCAATCTGCACCGACAGACGGCGGAACGCGTCGTACTCGGTGATTGATTCGGGCAGGACGGCCGCGCGCCCGCCGCGCTAAAGTCGATCGCGCTTCGGCGAAGCCGCGCACGATACGCGCCGGAAAAACAGCTACGATAGCGGCTGGAGACCCTCGGGAGATTCGCATGCGATTCGCAATCGGCCTGTTCTTGTCCGCTTGGCTGCTCTGCTTCTCCTCGGCCGCCTTCGCTGCGGACGCCTACGTCAGCGCGGACGTCAATCTGCGCGCCGGACCCGGCACGGACTATCCGCCCATCACCGTGGTGCCAAAATGGACCGGGCTGCAGGTGCAGGGTTGCGTCGACGGCTATTCGTGGTGTGACGTGCAGGTCGGTCCCGAGCGCGGCTGGATCTACGCCCAGTACCTGCAATTTGCGCGCGATGGCGGCGAACCGGTCTACCTCAACGACAACGGCCCGCAACTCGGCATTCCGGTCGTCACGTTCATGCTGGGCACCTATTGGGACAGCTACTACCGGACGCGGCCCTGGTATCGCCAGCGCAGCTACTGGGCTAGCCGCCCGGCGCCGATCTATCGTCCGTTGCCGTCGCGCCCGCCATGGACACGGCCACCGCAGCGGCCGCCGATCAGCCGCCCGCCACCAAGGCCGCGACCGCCGATTGGCGCAGGACCGGGCGGCAGGCCACCGATCACGAATCCGCCGCCGCGCCCGCCGATCGGAACCGGGCCGGGCGGTCGACCGCAACCTGGCCAGGGTAATCGACCGGGACGCCCTGGCGATTCGAACAACGGCCGGCCGCCGCGTCCGCAGACACGGCCGGCACAGCAAGACGGTTAAGCAAGCGCCATCGGCGCCGGCAGCGGCGCCTCTCGTGTCGGATCAAATCTCAGGACAACGCGGACGCGACGCTGCTGCGCAGTTTCTGGAACATCGACTGCAGGGAGCGATCGAACAGGGACTCGCGCGGAACGATGACGGCCAGCCCACGGTCGAGCAAATCGTCCAGTTCGGCGCGGCCTTCCTCCCGCCACAGCGTACCGTCGGTTTTGACCAGGATCGTGCGTCCGGTGAATCCGCCGATCCACGACACCTTGCCGCGTCCGGCCCGGCTTGATTTCGGATCCGCGGAATCCTCCGCGCCAGCCGCGTCCATCTCGTCCTTGAACCCGATCCAGTCGCCTACCTTCCAACGCGGGGGCGTCGACTTGTTGGGGATCGGCTTGAGCTTGAATGTCGACGTGCGCGCATCCGCGCTGGTTTCCTCGGCAGACGATGCCGGGACGGATTCCGCGTCCGTGGCGACCTTGTCGTCTGCCCGCGCGCCGGCTGCGTCCGAACGCGGTTGCGAACGCGGGGCAACCATCCCCTCAAGCCAGTTCCAGCGGAATGTGGGGTCGACCTTGATGCGACCGATGCGAACTTCCGCCCAGTGGCGGAACGTGGCGATCCAGCGCGCGCGTGCTTCCGCGGGAGCCGATCCTTCGCCGAGCACACCGACCCAGGCGCGTTCGATGTCCGCCCAATCCTGTTCCAGGCTCGACTTGGCCTGCGCATCCGGCACCGGGGAGAGCAAGCCGACGACGGCGTCGAGTTGGCGATCCAGCCACAGCGCCTCATAGGAACGCTTGCCGCGCGCCTCGCTAATCCGGACCTGATGGTTGACCCAGAGAATCGACAAGGCGTGGCGCAGGCCTTCGGGAACCGACTTTCCTTCGAGCCGCTCGCGCATGCGCGCGGTGGCTGCCAGACGGATCTGGTGTTGATGCGAATGCGTTTCGGCGGCGTTATCGGACGCCGACACGGCGTGCTCGCCTTGCGCCTGGGTCGCCTCTTCCGCCAGTTCCTCGGCCGCGGCCGGCGGCTCCGCACTCGCCAACGCCGCGACTTGATCGCGCTCCCGTTCAGCTGCGCGTGCCTCGAGCATGTCCGACCAGGCGCGAAACTGAGTCCGCTCGCGCTCGAAAAAGGCACGGGTGACATCATGATTCTTGACGATGCGTCCTACCAGGGAATGCATCCTCAGCATCTTCTCGGCCAGCATCGGGCTGTCCGGCGTGCACCCTTTTCCGACCTCGGCCAGCCGATCCATCAGCGCACGCGCCGGGTGGTCGGCATCCGAAAACATCTCCGCGTCGATCAGGGCCAGACGCAGATAGGGCAATTGCAGGCGCGACAACAACGCCTGGACCGCGGCAGGCAAGGCATCGTCCTTCTGGATGAAGCCGAACATCATCGCGACCATGTCGATGACGTCCTCATGCTCGCCAAGCGGGATGTTGCGCTCCTCCGCCTGCCCCGCCGGCGCGGAAGATCTGCCCGGATGCAATCGACTGCCCAGGTTCCGGCGCAGCTCAAGCTTGAGCCTTTCGGGATCCCAGTGTTCCTCATCGGCATCACCCACCCAGGAGGTCGGCAACGTAGGCGGCGGCAAGGAGGCGAGCACTTCCATCAGGGTTTCCAGCCCCAATGCCTGTGTCGCAGATTGCGCGACGTCGGCACCCCAGGCTGCACCGTCCAGAGCGCTGTCGCCGGGAACACCGACGTGACCACCGGCATAAGCGCGCGATGCGGCATAGCGTGCGAGACGCCGGTGTTCGAGAAGCGCGCGCACCGAGGCGGTCAGGCGAGCCTGCTCGACCGTCTCCGGCGGCAAATCCTGCAACGCCGTGTATACCGAGCCGGCGTGGACGCCGCCACGGTTCAAGCCGGCAAATTGCGCGGCCGCGGCATGGGCACCTGCATCGAGCCCCGGCACGGTCTCGAGCCACGCGCGCTCTTCGCTGGTGATATGTTGATGTGCGTTTGCGCCGGGAGGCGGTGTCGGATGCATGGGTGCGGATCGGCGCTGCACCGGCGAAGACCAGTTCCAGTTTGGTGCGACGCCGCCCTGCACGAGCAAGCGGTTGAGCTCCTGACAGGCGACGCCGGCCATGCTCACAACAATGCGGTCGAACAGCTTCAACACGACCAGTGCTACTTCGACCGGAAGATCCGGCGACTCATCCAAGGACTTGGCAAAGGTCCGCACCAGCACGGCAGGCGCTGCGGGAACCTCCTCGGCCTGCGCCTCAACACCACTGCGCAGGACCAACAAGCGGTGGAGCAGCGGCGGCAGTTCCATCCGACATAAGGATGCACCCCTGGCGACTGCACTTTCCACGGCGAGATTGCGCTCGAGCGTCACTTCGTCCACGAGGCTTAATCCCGCGAATCCTCCACCCACCGTCATGCCACCGGCGGCGACCAGGCGCGGTCGAAACGCGCCCGGCGCCTGCGGACGCAGGCTATTCCAGCCGTCGGCGAGATTATCGAACCAGGTCTGGGTGAGGACATCGCGATTCTTGCGCAGGATCCGCATGCCCTCGAAAAACTGCTGGGACGAGGATTCGGAGCGGTCGAACAGCGTGTCGTCGAGCTTCTCGAAGAGCTGGGCGGCAAGGGGGCGAAGCAAGTCGATCTGAGCGTTGCTCAGGCGACTCCACCAATCCTGCCTCTGGACGGCGTCGCCGCTGTGCTTGGAGTCGTCGTCGAACTTCCCGTGCGGTTTCGCGGGAGGGGTGTTGTATGGAGGGACTGGCGACGCCATGGCGGTACTTCCCCTAGGGATCCCCGCCTTGCCCCCCAAAGCCCGGCGATGATCTGAAAACGAACGGCCACCGAATGTTAAGGAAAAGGGAAATTTTCGTTCGTGACGGACTTCTCTTTTATTTCAATCACAAACGCGCGATTCCTCACAGTCCGATAACCGTCCGCAACGAGCGCACGCCATGTTTCAACCCGGTTGCGGATTCGATGCACCGCCGTTTGCCTGACGGCGATGCCGCGACGGGCCGGCCGCCGATTTTTACCCGGTCTTTACGCGATCTGGGCGATTTCCTACGCCTTCCTTATGCGCGCAAACCTAGAGTGGCGACCTCTAGATCGATAGGTTCACGAGGGTTGCCGCTATGGATGTTTGGTATCTGCTGCTGTTGATCGCGCTTATCGGCTCGACAGCCGCCTTCCTGTGCCTCTGCGCGCGGCTGGAGGACAAGCCGTGATCGTCTTCTTTGTCGTCGTCACCATGGCGCTCACTTTGGCCGGCCTCTACGTCGCCCTGTGCAAGACGGGAGCGAAGCGATGAGCGCCCTGTATTGGTTTGCCGCCGCGATCGCGTTCGGACTGAGCCTCTATCTGACCATTGCCCTGCTTAAACCGGAGTGGTTCGAATGACCGCAAATGCCTGGCTGCAGATCGGCCTCTATCTGGCCGTCCTGCTCCTTACCGTCAAGCCGCTCGGCGCCTACATGGCCGCAGTGTTTTCCGACGCCCCCAATCGGGTGACACGCCTCGGCGCGCCGATCGAGCGTCTCCTCTATCGGCTCTGCGGCGTGCGCGCCGACGAGGACATGAGCTGGAAACGCTACGCCGTCGCCATGCTCGTGTTCAACGTGCTCGGTCTACTCGCCGTCTATCTGTTGCAACGCGTGCAGCAGTGGCTGCCGCTCAACCCGCAGCATTTCGACGCGGTCAGCGCCGACTCCGCGATGAACACCGCGATCAGCTTCGCCACGAACACCAACTGGCAGGGTTACGGCGGCGAGTCGACGATGAGCTATCTGACCCAGATGCTCGGTCTCGCCGTGCAGAACTTCCTCTCTGCGGCGACCGGCATCGCGGTGCTGATCGCGCTGATCCGCGGCTTCGTGCGCAAGACGACGAAGGGCATCGGCAATTTCTGGGTCGATATGACGCGCAGCACGCTGTACGTGTTGCTGCCGCTGTCGCTCGTGCTCGCTTTGGTACTCGTCGCGCAAGGCGTGCCGCAGAACTTCAAACCCTACGAAACCGTGCCGCTCGTACAGGCGACGACGGCGACCGAAACAGTCAAGGACGCCGACGGCAATGCGCAGAAAGATGCCGCTGGCAAGGACGTGACCAAAGAATCGCAAGTCACCGAACAATCGCTGCCGCTCGGCCCCGCCGCATCGCAGATTGCGATCAAGCAGCTCGGCACGAACGGCGGCGGCTACTACAACGCGAACTCGGCGCACCCGTACGAGAACCCGACGCCGCTGTCGAACTTTCTCGAAGTGCTCTCGATCCTGCTGCTGCCGGCCGCGCTCTGCTACACCTTCGGCGCCATGGTCGGCGACCGCCGCCAGGGATGGGCACTGCTCGCGACGATGTTCGTGATCTTCGTGCCCCTGCTGATCGGCTGCGCGCTGGCCGAACAGGCCGGCAATCCCGCACTCACGGGCTTGAACCTCGACCAGAACGCCACCGTGCTGCAGGCCGGCGGCAACATGGAAGGCAAGGAGACGCGCTTCGGCATCGTCAACTCCGCGATCTGGGCGACGGCGACCACGGCCGCGTCGAATGGCTCGGTCAATGCGATGCATGACTCGTTCACGCCACTCGGCGGTCTTGTGCCGATGTGGCTGATCCAGCTCGGCGAAGTGATCTTCGGCGGTGTCGGTTCGGGGCTGTACGGCATGCTTGCGTTCGCCGTGGTCGCCGTGTTCATCGCCGGCCTGATGGTCGGACGCACGCCGGAATATCTTGGCAAGAAAATCGAAGCCTACGAGATGAAGATGGCGAGTCTCGTCGTGCTGATTCCGTGTGCACTCGTCGTCGTCGGCACAGCGATCGCCGTGCTCGCGCCAGCGGGTGTCGCAGGCATCGCCAACCCGGGCATCCACGGTTTCAGTGAAGTTCTCTATGCACTGTCTTCTGCGTCGAACAACAACGGCAGCGCGTTCGGCGGACTGTCGGCGAACACCCCGTTCTGGAACGTATTGCTCGGCATCTGCATGTTCCTCGCACGTTTCCCGCTTGCGATCGGCATGCTCGCGATCGCGGGCTCGCTTGCGGCGAAAAAGCACGTACCGCAATCCGCCGGCACGCTGCCGACACACACACCGCTGTTCGTCGTGCTGCTGGCGAGCACGGTAATCGTGATCGGCGCGTTGACCTTCCTGCCCGCGCTTGCGCTCGGACCGATCGCAGAGCAGCTCGTGGCAATCGGCCACTGATTCGTTGCCGGCGAACAATTCCGCAAACCCAATTGCAGGCATCTATGAGCACCATTCAAACCAGCGCGCTTGACACGCGCCTTCTGCTTCCCGCCATCGGCGATGCTTTTCGCAAGCTCTCGCCGCGCGCGCAATTCCGCAATCCGGTGATGTTCGTTGTCTTCGTCTGCAGCATCCTGACCACGCTGCTGTGGCTGCAGGCCCTGCACGGCAACGGCGAAGCGCCGGCCGGCTTCATCCTCGGCGTCGCGCTGTGGCTGTGGTTCACCTTGCTTTTCGCGAATTTCGCCGAAGCGATCGCCGAAGGCCGTGGCAAGGCGCAGGCTGCGTCGCTGCGCGGCGCACGCAAGGATGTCGTCGCGAACAAGATTCCTTCGCTCGACCGGCGCGATGCGATCACCGTCGGCGCCGCGCATGATCTGCGCAAGGACGACCTCGTCATCATCAAGGCCGGTGAGTTCATCCCCGGCGACGGCGAGATTGTCGAAGGCGCGGCGACCGTGGACGAAAGCGCCGTCACTGGCGAATCGGCGCCCGTGATCCGCGAATCGGGCGGCGACCGCAGTTCAGTCACCGGCGGCACGCGCGTGTTGTCGGATTGGATCATCGTGCGCATCACGAGCAATCCCGGCGAGAGCTTCCTCGACCGCATGATCGCGATGGTCGAAGGCGCGAGCCGGCGCAAGACGCCGAACGAGATCGCACTGACCATTCTGCTCGCCAAGTTTTCGCTGATCTTCCTGCTCGCCTGCGCGACCCTCTTGCCCTACTCGCTCTATGCCGTGAAGAGTGCCGGGCACGGCGAGCCGGTGTCCATCACCGTACTCGTCGCATTGCTCGTTTGTTTGATCCCGACCACGATCGGCGGCCTGCTCTCGGCCATCGGCATCGCCGGCATGGATCGCATGATCCAAGCCAACGTCATCGCCATGTCGGGCCGCGCGGTCGAAGCTGCCGGCGACGTCGACGTCCTCCTGCTCGACAAGACCGGCACGATCACGCTCGGCAACCGTCAGGCGGTTGCGTTCCATGCGGCGCCCGGCGTCGACGACAACGCGCTGGCCAACGCTGCACAACTCGCCTCGCTCGCCGACGAAACACCGGAGGGCCGCAGCATCGTCGTGCTCGCCAAGGAAAAATTCGGCCTGCGCGAACGCGAGGTTGGCGGCAGCGGCGTCGTCTTCGTGCCGTTCACCGCGCAGACGCGCATGAGCGGCGTGGACATCGGCGGCGAGCACATTCGCAAGGGCGCGCTCGACGCGTTGAAGAAGTACATCGAATCGCAAGGCAGCCAATTGCCTGTCGCGGTCGTGCGCGTGGCTGAGGACATCGCACGCAAGGGCGGCACGCCGCTCGTCGTCGCCGAAAACGAACAGGCGCTCGGCGTGATCGAACTCAAGGACATCGTCAAGGGCGGCATCCGCGAGCGCTTCGCCGAACTGCGCCGCATGGGCATCAAGACGATCATGATCACCGGCGACAACCCGCTGACTGCCGCGTCGATCGCCGCCGAAGCCGGCGTCGACGACTACCTGGCCGAAGCGACGCCCGAAGCCAAGCTCCAGCTGATTCGCGACATCCAGGCCGAAGGCCGTCTCGTCGCGATGTGCGGCGACGGCACCAACGATGCACCCGCGCTCGCGCAGGCCGACGTGGCCGTGGCGATGAACAGCGGCACCCAGGCGGCGAAGGAAGCCGGCAACATGGTCGACCTCGACTCGAACCCGACCAAGCTGATCGAGGTCGTCGAGATCGGCAAGCAGTTGTTGATCACGCGCGGTGCGCTGACCACGTTCTCGATCGCGAACGACGTGGCCAAGTATTTCGCGATCATTCCGGCCGCGTTCGCCTCGACCTATCCGGCGCTCAACACGCTCAACATCATGCATCTGGCGACGCCGCAGAGCGCGATCCTCTCGGCGGTCATCTTCAACGCGCTGATCATCATCTTCCTGATCCCGCTCGCGCTGAAAGGCGTGCGCTATCGCGCGGTCGGCGCGGGTGAGCTGCTGCGCCGCAATCTGCTCGTCTACGGTGTGACCGGCCTGATCGTGCCGTTCGTCGGCATCAAGCTCATCGACATGCTGCTAGTCGCCCTGGGCCTGGCCTGAATCTTTTGTTGCACCAAACCCTCCTCGCTCAAGAAAATTCATGAACAAAAAATATACCTTTGCAATTCTTGCTTTTGCTGCAACCGCTGCGCACGCCCAATCGGACGCAAGCCAGGAAACGCCGCCATATACCGTCACGGGCAACGTTGCCGTAACCAGCGACTACATGTTCCGCGGGTTGACCCAAACTTGGGGCGGACCTGCCGTCCAGGGCGGCTTCGACCTTACTCTCGCCAATGGCTTCGCCGCGGGTACTTGGGCGTCGAGCGTCAGCGACAAGACTTATCCCGGCGCCGCGCTCGAGCTTGATCTCTACGCGAGCTATGGCACGCAGATCAACGACGACTGGTCGTGGCGCGCCGGTCTGTACGGCTATGTTTATCCGCACGGCAACCTTGACGACGCCGGCTTGCGCTCGCGCTCGTTCAATACGCTCGAAGCCAATGCCGCACTGACCTATAAGTGGCTGACGCTGAAATACTCGCATGCACTGACCGACTACTTCGGCATCGATACCGAGCAGGGCTATCGCGGCGACTCCAAGGGTGCCAGCTACGTGCAGCTCGATGCCGCCATCCCGCTCAACACGGAATGGAGCCTCGCTCTGCATGCCGGCCATACGCGCGTCGGTACACGCCTCGCGGTTCCGTACGCGAACGGCGCCGACGATCCCGACTACAGCGACTACGGCGCCTCGGTGAAGTACCAGTTCTCGACGCACTGGAACGCGAGCCTCGGGGCGACCTACGCCAGCAACAAAGCGTTCTACGGCACCACATCGAGCTTTCGCAACGCCACCGACACGCGCGACGTCGGCGGCACCCGCGGCTTCGCACAACTGCAAGGAACTTTTTGACGTCTTGTCGTCATTGCCCCGCTGGTCCGGCCCTTGTCCCAACGACGACAAGGGCCGGCCAACCTCCGAAGGTCCCACGACCAAGAGGGCCGAGAGGACGATGAAAAACGAGGAAACAAAACCATGTTGAAAATCATTCGCCAAGCTCTGCTGATCTTGTTGTTCCTGACTATCCTCACCGGCGTTGCCTATCCGCTCGCGGTCACGGGACTCGCGCAGATCCTCTTCCCGAGCCAGGCCAATGGCAGCCTGATCGAGCACGACGGCAAGGCGCTCGGATCGAGCCTGATTGGCCAGCCCTTCATCGACCCGAAATATTTTTGGGGCCGACCTTCGGCAACGACACCGTTCGCTAACAACTCGACCTCGTCGACAGGCTCGAACCTCGGCCCTACCAACTCGGCGCTGACCGACGCGGTCAAGCAGCGCATCGATGCCCTGCACGCCGCCGATCCTGGCAACGACGCGCCGACACCGGTCGATCTGGTCACCGCATCGGGCTCGGGCCTCGATCCGGAAATCTCGCCGGCGGCAGCACAATACCAACTCGCACGCGTGGCCCGCGTGCGCGGGCGTACGCAAGCGGACGTCGCCAAACTCGTCGCCGAAGCCACCGAAGGCCGTCAGCTCGGCATCCTCGGCGAGCCGCGCGTCAACGTCCTGCGTTTGAACCTGCTGCTCGACGGCAAACTCTGACGGAGTCACGGCCATGCACGCACTGCAAGTTCTCGGTGCGGTCGCGGTCGTTGCCGCATTCGCCAGTTGCGCGTTCGACGACGGCTCGCGGCGCTGGGCAGTTGTTTCTCTCGTCGCCTGCGTCCTCGGTACGCTCATCGAATTCGTGCTGGGCGCATGGCCGCTCGGCCTCGCGGCCTGTGCCCTCAGCATCGTCGCCGGCCGTCGCGGATGGCAACGAATGAACCCGCAGCGCGCCAACAAGCAAGCGCCGGCCGACAGGTATCCGTCGCGGGATCCGCATCCGCGCGCATGACTCTTCGCGTCGCACTTCCCGGCCTCGCCCTCGCCGCGCTCGGCGTCGTCTTCGGTGACATCGCGACGAGTCCGCTCTACGCATTGCAGGAGGCATTCGGCGCGCACGGCGTCGCGGCGACGCCCGAAAACTGAAGCCTCGGGACAAGCTCCATCGTGCCGAACGAAATCGAGCGCCAAGACCCATGTCTTTCTGGGCCGCCAGAGAGGCCGACCCTTGTCTTAAGAATGCAAAGCAGTGAACATTGCAAATTCACAATAGCCGTTTATGATCACACTCTCCTCGGGGGCCGATTGTGAAAACATTACGAAGCGCATTGCTTACGCTCGTTTTCGTGTGTGTTGCGCCGCCAGCGGTCGCCCAACTCGCAATACCTTCAGGCGGCTCGCTGACGCTCAACGGCGGCAGCCTCAATCTCGCCGGCACGGATGCGCAGATCGGCGGATTGCTCTCCCTCGGTGGCGGCCAACTAGACAACGCGGGCAGCATCGACATTCTCGCAGGCGGCACATTCGACGCTGGCAGTGGCCAGCTGATGTTGTCCGGCAATTGGTCGGACGCCGGCAGTTTCCTCGCCGGTACCAGCAGCGTCGATTTCATCGACGGCTCGACTTCTTCCTCGCAAGTCCTCGGCAACACGACTTTCGCCAACCTGAGCTTGGTCAGCGCGACCGGCAAGAACTACATCTTCGGTGCCGGCAGCACGCAGACGATCGCCGGCCTGCTGACGATAGCCGGCACGGCAGCGCAGCCGATCCAGTTCCGCAGCTCGGCTGCAGGTCAGGCCGCCAATATCAACCTGCTTGCCGGCGGCTCGCAAAGCATCGTCCACGTCGGCGTGTCCGATGTGCACGCCACGGGTCAGCATCTCGCCCCGAGCCTGAACAACGAAGGCGGCAGCGGCAATGCGACCGGCTGGTTCGCCGCGATCGTCGCACAGACCGCAGTCCCTGCCGTTGCGCTTTCACCGATCGGCTTGCTGCTGTTCGCGTTTGCCCTGCTCGCCGTCGTTTGGCACTCTCGCCGGTATCGATTCAACAGCTAGTCTTCCGGACAGTTCGCGCTAATCTCTCGGCATGCGTATTTGCCTATCGATGATCGTCAAAAACGAAGCGCCCGTGATCGAGCGCTGCCTGGCCTCGGTGCGCCCGTATGTGCACGCCTGGGCGATCGCCGACACCGGATCAAGCGACGGCACCCAGGACCTGATCCGCCGCGCGATGGCCGGTCTGCCCGGCGAGCTGATCGAACGGCCTTGGGTGGATTTCGCGACCAACCGCAACGAGGCGCTGGCGCTGGCGCAAAAACACGGCGATTACGCGCTGATCATCGATGCGGATGAGGTGCTCGAAGCCGACAAAGGTTTTGCCTACCCGAAACTCGGTGCGCCCGGCTACATGCTCGAACTCATCTACGGCGATACGCGCTATCGCCGCGTCGCGATGCCGCGGCTCGGTCTCGACTGGGTCTGGCGCGGCGTGCTGCACGAAGCGCTTAACTCGGCGCATGCGATGCAGGCGCAGTACCTGCCCGGGCTGCGCATCCGCGTGCATACCGACGGGGCGCGCAGCCAGCTGACGCAACGCGAAAAATTCACTCGCGACGCCGAGGTGCTGCGCCGCGCGCTCAAGGACGAACCCGACAACGCGCGTTACGCGTTCTACCTAGCCCAGAGCCTGCGCGACGCCGGCGACACCGCCGAGTCGATTACCGCCTATGAAGCGCGCGTTGCGATGGGCGGTTGGGTCGAAGAGGTATACTTTTCCAAGCTGCAGATCGCGGTGCTCAAGGAACGTCTTGGCGCCGCGCCCGCCGAGATCGCTCTCGCCTATCTCGATGCCTATGACTACCGCTCGACGCGCGCCGAAGCGCCGTGCGAATTCGCGCGCTGGAACCGGCTCAATCGCCGCTTTGCGGTGGCGCGCGATTTCGCCCGCATCGCGATGAACACGAAGTTGCCGAACGACGTGCTGTTCATCGACCGTCCGGTCTACGACTGGCGCGCGAAAGACGAACTCGCGGTCGCGCTGTACTGGTGCGGCGAGCGCGAGGAAAGCGCACGCCTTTGCCGCCAACTGCTCGCCAACGAACGTCTGCCGGCAACACAGCGCGAGCGCATAGCCAAAAACCTCGATTTCGCGCTCGGCAAGGCCTGATCGCTTTGCATCTCGCGCGCCCACGCGTGCGAGAATGGAACATGTCCGCAAACCTGCCCGAGCGCCGCTCGCCTGATCAACGCGTCGATCCTGACGAACTTCTCGCGCGCATGCGCCGCGAGGAGGCGCGCGCGCGGCGCGGACGACTGAAGATCTTTTTCGGTGCGGCGCCCGGAGTCGGCAAGAGTTACGCGATGCTCGAGGCCGCGCGCAAGCTCGCGGCCGAGCACGTCGATATCGTCGTCGGCTATGTCGAACTGCATGGCCGCGCCGACACCGAACGGCTGCTCGAAGGCCTGGAGGTGTTGCCGCCGCAACGTCTCGACCATCGTGGAGTGACGCTGACCGAGTTCGATGTCGACGCCGCGCTCAAGCGCCATCCGCGCGTCGTCTGCGTCGACGAGCTCGCGCACAGCAACCATGCGGGTGCGCGCCATCCGAAGCGCTGGATGGACGTCGAGGAACTGCTCGTTGCCGGCATCGACGTGTACACGACGGTCAACGTGCAGCACATCGAGAGCCTCAACGACGTGGTCGCGCAGATCACCGGTGTACACGTACGCGAAACCGTGCCCGACCGCGTGTTCGACGCCGCCGACGAGGTCGAACTCGTCGACCTGCCGCCCGACGAACTGCTGCAGCGCCTACGCGAAGGCAAGGTCTATGCGAGCGAAAAGACCGGCCAGGCGTTGACCTCGTTCTTCCGCAAGGGCAACCTGATCGCGCTGCGCGAACTCGCGCTACGCACCACGGCCGACCGCGTCGACGCCGCACTGCGCGCCTACCGCGAGGACCATGCGATCGTCGAGACCTGGGCCGCAGGCGAGCGCGTGCTCGTCTGCATCGGTCCCGATCCGCTGTCCGAACGCGTGGTGCGCGCCGCGCGTCGGCTCGCGACCGCGCTGCATGCCGGCTGGATCGCCGTCTACGTCGAGACACCCGCGCTGACGCGATTGCCGCGTGCGGCACGCGATCGCGTTCTTGCGAATCTGAAACTGGCCGAGACGCTCGGCGCGGAAACGGCAAACCTGTCCGGCGAATCGGTCGCGGGCGAACTGATCGCCTACGCGCGCCGGCGCAATGTCAGCAAGATCATCCTCGGCAAGCCGAGCCGCCCGCGCTGGCACGACCGGCTGCGGCCCTCGCTCGTCGACGAGATCGCGCGGCAAAGCGGCGCGATCGACGTCTACGTGATCTCCGGCGAGGCGGGCGAGCAGACCACGCAGCCGCGGCGCATGCGACGCACGAGCCCGTGGCAGGCGTATGCGCGCAGCGCCGCCGTCGTTGGCGCGATCACACTGCTCTGCGAACTGCTGTATGCCTACGTCGAACTGACCAACCTGGTCATGCTCTACCTGCTCGGCACCGTCTATGTCGCCGCGCGCATCGGTCGCGGGCCGTCGGCGCTCGTCGCTGTGCTCAGCGTCTGTCTGTTCGATTTCCTGTTCGTGCCGCCGATCTACTCGTTCGCCGTGTCCGACGCGCAGTACCTGATCACGTTCGGGGTGATGCTGGCGACCGGCCTCGTCATCAGCCACTTCGCGGCGCGCGGCAAGCGCCAGGCCGCGGTCGCGCGCGCGCGCGAGCGACGCACGAACGAGCTCTACGCGTTGAGTCGCGAGCTGGCGCAGTCGCGCAATGTTGACGAACTCGGCCGCATCGTGATCCGTCACATCCTCGCCGACATCGACGGCGAGGCGGCGGTGTTGCTGCCCGATGCGCATGGCCATCTGCTCGATCCGGCGCACTTCTGCACACGCGGCGCCGCGACGGCGAATGCAACGCGCTACCCCGTTCCCGGCAACGATCTCGGCATCGCGCAGTGGGCCTACGACCACCGCCAGAAGGCTGGGCGCAACACAGACACGCTGGCGAGCGCCGACGCGATCTACCTGCCGCTCAACGCGCTCAAGCGCTGTATCGGCGTGATCGGGCTGCGGCCTGCGGACCCGTCCCGACTCGATGCGCCGGAGCAGATGCAGTTGATCGAATCCTTCGTCAACCAGGCTGCAGTCGCGATGGAGCGCGTGCAGCTTGCCGAAACGGCGCAGGCCGCCGGCGTCGAGATCGAATCGGAAAAAATGCGCAACGCGCTGCTGTCCTCGATCTCGCACGACTTCCGCACCCCGCTCGCGAGCATCATCGGCGCGACCTCCACGCTGCTCGACGAATCGCCTGGAGGCATCGACGCGGCCCAACGCAAGACCCTGCTCGGCGCGGTGTTCGACGAGGCCAATCGCCTGCACCGCCTCGTCGACAACCTGCTCGACCTGACTCGGCTCACCGCGGGCAAGCTCGCACTCAAGCGCCAGTGGGTGCCGCTCGAGGAAATCGTCGGCGCCGTGCTGCACCGCCTGCACGCCGCGCTGGTCGGCCGCAAGATCAGCGTCGACATACCCGCCGACCTGCCGCTGCTGCACGTCGACGAAGTGATGCTCGGGCAACTGCTGTTCAACCTCGTCGACAACGCGCAAAAGTACACTCCCGCCGGCAGCGCGATCGAAATCGCGGCATCGGTGCAGCGCGGCGAGATCGTCGTCAGCGTGCGCGACCACGGCCCCGGCGTGCCGCCCGGCGAGGAAGAGCGCGTGTTCGACAAATTCCAACGCGGTCATGCGGAAGGCGCGCAGAGCGGATTCGGCCTCGGCCTCAGCATCGCCAAGGCGATCGTCGAGGCGCACGGCGGCGAGATCCGCGCACGCAACTATTCCACCGACTACGGCGGTGGCGCCGAATTCCGCTTCAGCTTGCCGCTCGCTGCGCAGCCGCCGGCATGAACGCCAACGGGCCACGCGCGACCGTGCTCGTGATCGAGGACGATCCGCAGATCGCGCGCTTTCTCGCCACCGCGCTCGACGCGCACGGCTATGCGCTGCACGTTGCCGCAAACGGCCATGATGGCCTGCGCGAGGCGGCGCTGCGCCAGCCCGACATCGTCATCGTCGACCTCGGCCTGCCCGACATTTCCGGCCTCGAAGTGATCACACGCCTGCGCGAGTGGTTCACGCGATCGATCATCGTGCTCTCGGCGCGCAACCGGGAGACCGACAAGGTCGGCGCGCTCGACCTCGGCGCCGACGATTACCTGACCAAGCCGTTCGGCATCGGCGAACTGCTCGCGCGCCTGCGCGTGGCCGAACGCCATCGCGCGAAGAACGAGAATGCGGACCCCGAAGCGCGCATCGAAGCCGGCGACCTCGTCATCGACCTCGCCGCGCGCCGCGTGCAGCGCGACGGTGCCGACGTGCACCTCACCCCGATCGAATACCGCTTGCTCGCCGCGCTCGCGCGCCACCGCGGCAAGGTGCTCACCCACCGCCAATTGCTGACCGAAGTCTGGGGTGCCGCCCACGTCGAATCGCCGCACTACCTGCGTATCTACCTGCGCGCGCTGCGGCACAAGATCGAGGCCGACCCGGCCCAGCCGAAACACCTGCTGACCGAGGTCGGCGTCGGTTATCGCTTCGCAGACGACTGACCTTGACTGAACGTTTGCCGCAGGAAAGCCGCCCCACGAGCAAAACCCCATCAAATCCGGTATAATCAGCGGGTTGTGCGGCCGTGTGGCCGCGATTCACGCACCGCAGCGGCCTCATCGCCGCAGATTTCGTGTCGCGTCAAACGACTTTCATCCGCCTCCGGCATCCTTGATCGGTTGCCGCGGGCGATTGCATTTCTTCAGTACCCGATCCGTTTTCCGTTTTTTCAGTTCAAACCTTACGAGTTACGACCATGGCCCGTACCAAAGACCTCAAGTTCTACCGCAACATCGGCATCATCGCGCACATCGACGCCGGCAAGACGACGACGACCGAGCGCGTGCTCTATTACACCGGCAAGAAGCACCAGATCGTCGACGTGCACGACACCAAGGACGGCAAGGGCTCGACCACGACCGACTACCTCGAGCAGGAACGCAAGCGCGGCATCACGATCCAGTCCGCCGCGGTGTCGACCGAGTGGAAGGGCTATCAGATCAACGTCATCGACACCCCGGGACACGTCGACTTCACGATCGAAGTGAACCGCTCGCTGCGCGTGCTCGACGGCGCGGTCGTCGTGTTCGACGGCGTCGCCGGCGTGGAGCCGCAGACCGAGACCAACTGGCGCCTCGCCGACCAGTACCGCGTGCCGCGCATGTGCTACGTCAACAAGATGGACCGCATCGGCGCCAACTTCGCCCATTGCGTCAAGGGCATCCGCGAGCGCCTCGGCGCCAACGCCCTGCTCTGCCAGGTTCCGCTCGGCAGCCATGACGAGTTCTGCGGCATGGTCGACCTCGTCGCCGGCGTCGGCTACAAGTGGGATTCGCACGACAAGGATTCGACCTGGGAAACGATCCCGCTCGACCAGATCAAGGACAAGGTCAAATTCGCCGCCACGGCCGACAACGAGTGGGTCGCGAATCTGCCGAAGCTGCGCCAGGATCTGCTCGAATCCGCGCTCGCGATGGACGACGAGGCGTTCGAGAGATTGCTCGAAACCGGCGAATTCGACCCGGCCGTGCTCAAGAAGTGCATCCGCAAGGGTTGCATCGAAGGCAAGCTCGTACCGATCTTCTGCGGCTCGTCCTATCGCAACAAAGGCGTGCAGCAACTGCTCGACGGCGTTATTGACTACATGCCGGCGCCGGGCGAGAACGGTGGCATCGCGATGGTCGACGAGGACGGCAAGGCGATCGGCATGCAAGAAGTGACCGACGACGCGCCGGCGCGCGCGCTCGCGTTCAAGGTCATCAATGACCAGTTCGGCACGCTCACTTTCGTGCGCGTCTATTCGGGCGTGATCAAGAAGGGCGACACCCTGCTCAACGTCACCCGCGACAAGAAGGAGCGCATCGGCCGCATCGTCGAAGTGCAGGCGAACGCGACCAAGGACATCGACGAAGTGCGCGCCGGCGACATCTGCGCATTCGTCTCGATGAAGGATACCGAGACCGGCGATTCGCTAAGCGATCCGTCCAAGCCGGCCCTGCTCGAGCGCATGCGCTTCCCGGATCCGGTGATCTCGGTTTCGGTCGAGCCGAAGTCGCGCAACGACATCGACAAGATGTCGACCGCGCTGTACAAGATGGCCAAGGCCGACCCCAGCCTGCGTCTGCAGGTCGATCCGGCTACCGGCCAGACCGTGCTCAAGGGCATGGGCGAGCTGCATCTCGAAGTCACCATCGACCGCATGCGCACCGAACTCGGCGTCGAAGCGGTGATGGGCAAGCCGAAGGTCAGCTTCAAGGAGAAGTTCGGCCAGACGGTCGAGCATATCTACACGCACAAGAAGCAGTCCGGCGGTTCGGGCCAGTTCGCCGAAGTGAAGGTCCGCTTCGAGCCGACCGAGCCGGGCACCGGCGTCGAGTTCGTCGACGAGATCGTCGGCGGCCGCATTCCGCGCGAGTACATTCCGTCGGTCGACTTCGCGGTCAAGACCGAGTCGAAGAAGGGCCAGATCGCCGGCTACGAAGTCGTCGACTTCAAGTTCACCCTGCTCGACGGCAAGTACCATGACGTCGACTCCTCGGCGCTCGCGTTCGAAATCGCCGGCAAGGCCTGCTTCCGCGAAGCGCACAAGATGTCGAAGCCGAAGCTGCTCGAGCCGATGATGAAGATCGAAGTCGTGACCGAAGCCGAGTTCCTCGGCGACGTGATCGGCGACATCAACCGCCGCCGCGGCCAGGTCAGCGATCAGGGCCAGAAGGGTCCGCAGGCGTTCGTCCAGGGCTTCGTGCCGCTGGTCGAAATGTTCGGCTACATCAACTACCTGCGCTCCGCCACACGCGGCCGCGGCAACTTCACGATGGAGTTCGACCACTACTCCGAAGTGCCGGCGAGCATGGTCGACAAGCTGATGGAAGACGAAAAGAAGGACAACAAGGCCGCCTGATTTTTCCGGCCATGTCCACAAGCAAGGCCGGGCCCAGCCCGGCCTTTCTTTTTGCCCGCCGCCTGCCCTTTTCCGAAGCCGAGGCGCAGGCAATGGCGAGCATCGCTGATAAAATACCCACACCAGTCAATCTGCAGGTATCCCCATGGGCAGAGGCCCCAGCATCGCAGGCCGCAAGAACGCCGAAGACGCGCGCCGCGGCAAGATTTTCACCAAACTGATCCGCGAGATCACGATCGCCGCGCGTACCGGCGCCGACCCCGCAAGCAACGGGCGCCTGCGCGTCGCCATCGACAAGGCAAAAGCGGTGAGCATGCCGAGCGACACGATCGAGCGTGCCCTCAAGCGTGCGAGCGGCGCCGATGCCGCCGACATGCACGAGCTGCGCTACGAGGGCTACGGCCCGGCCGGCGTCGCCCTGATCATAGACTGCATGACCGACAACCAGCAGCGCACCGTCGCCGATGTGCGCAGCGCGCTGACCAAGCATGGCGGCAATCTCGGCACCTCGGGCTCGGTCGCGTTCCAGTTCAAGCACCTCGGTGAGATTGTCTTCGCGACGCCGGATTCGGCGAGCGAGGAAAAAGTCCTCGAAATCGCGCTCGAAGCGGGTGCCGACGACGTGCAGGCAGACAACGGACAGAGCACGGTGCTGTGCGCGCCGGAGAGCTACGAAGCGGTGAAAAAGGCACTCGTCGACGCCAAGCTCGAACCCGTGCGCGCCGATATCGTGTGGCGCCCGGAGAACCGCGTCGCCGTTTCGGGCGAGGCCGAGGAAACCCTGCTCGACCTGCTCGATCGTCTGGAAGACCTCGACGACGTGCAGGAGGTCTATCACAACGCGGCGCTGAGCGAAGCGTAGGGTTGTGTTGTTTCGCTATACTTTTATCCAAGGGCCCCGTAGCTCAGCTGGATAGAGCGTCCCCCTCCTAAGGGGAAGGTCGCACGTTCGAATCGTGTCGGGGCCGCCAATATCTGTTTGGTTGCCTTTGCGTTCGTCTTCGAACGCAAAAAGCAGCCATCCTCGGCTGCATTTCGGTTTGTTTTTGTGTTCATCCCTGAACACATGGACCAAAAAGCGACCATCGCTGGCCGCACTTTTCAATCAACATCTTCCAAGGTCGTGTTCTCATCCAATGCCGAGTAAAGTCACCGAAGGGGCCGAACGCGGCTGGATCGTGCCGATCGGCGGTGCGGAAGCCAAGCACAACGACGCACGCATCCTCGAGCGCTTCGTTGCGCTGTGCGGCGGCCGCGACGCGGACATCGTCATCATCCCGACCGCAAGCCAGCTCGCCGACACCGGTGCGCGCTACGAGGGCATCTTCTCCGAACTCGGCGCCGCGCGCGTCACCGCGATCGACTTCGACACGCGCCGCGATGCCGAAGAGAAAAATCGCCTGCAACGCATCGAACAGGCGAGCGGCATCTTCTTCACTGGCGGCAACCAGCTGCGCATCTCCACCCTGCTCGGCGGCACGCCGATCGCGCAGGCGATTCGCGCGAGCAACGCACGCGGCGTGCCGGTCGGCGGCACGAGCGCGGGCGCGAGCATCCTCTCCGAGCACATGATCGCGTTCGGCAAGGAAGGCTCCTCGCCGACCGCGGGCAGCGTGCGTCTCGCGCCCGGCCTCGGCTTGACCAACCGCTTCGTCATCGACCAGCATTTCCGCCAACGCGACCGCCTCGGCCGCCTGCTCGCCGCGCTCGCCTACAACCCGTTCCTTGTCGGCATCGGTCTCGACGAGGACACCGCCGCCTTCATCAACCCAGACAACACGCTCGAAGTCGAAGGCTCCGGCGCGGTGACCGTGGTCGATGCGAGCGAAATGCAGTTCTCGTCGATGGACCAGGTCAGCGAAAACGAGCCGGTCTGCCTGCTCGGCCTCAAGGTGCATATCCTCGTCGCCGGCGCGACATTCAACCTCGCCACGCGCACGGCGTCGGCCGGGTCGCTGGTGTCGCCGAAGCAGACACACTGAGCTTTTCCGCCGATTGGCGAATTGCGCTTTTTGTGCTTTCCTTGCAGGCATGGGGCCGGTTGCCCTGACCATGGGGATTTGACATGCGCATACTCGACCGTTCCGTCTACGTCGGCCCTTCGCTGTACGCGCACTTCCCAGTCATCAAGCTCGAACTCGATCTGGGCGAACTCGAGAACTGGCCGACCGCGAAGCTCGGCGCGGCGTTCATCGACGGCCTCGTCGCCGCGCTGCCCGGTTTGCAGGAACACGGCTGCTCGTACCGCGAACCCGGCGGCTTCATCCGCCGCATGCGCGAGGGCGAAGGCACCTGGCTCGGCCATGTGCTCGAACACGTCGCGATCGAACTGCAGAACGTTGCCGGCGAGGACGTCACTTTCGGCAAGACGCGCAGCATCAGCGACGCACGCCCCGGCGTGTACACGGTCGTCTACGAATACGCACAGCGCGAGGAAGGTATCGCCGCGGGCGATCTCGCCCTGCGCCTGATCTGCTCGCTGCTGCCGGAGAACCTGCGTCCGAAGGACAGCGTACCCGCAGGCTGGAATTTCGCCGAGGCGCGCGACCAGTTCATCCGCTACGCACAGCGCCGCGCGCTCGGGCCGTCGACGGCTTCGCTCGTGCGCGCGGCCGAACAGCGCAACATCCCGTGGCTGCGGCTCAACGAACAGTCGCTGGTGCAACTCGGTCACGGCAAGTACCAGCAGCGCATCCAGGCGACGGTGACCGGCCGCACTTCGCACATTGCAGTTGAACTCGCCAGCGACAAGGAAGAGACGAACAAGATCCTCGCCTCACTCGGCCTGCCGGTACCGAAACAGGAACTCGTGCGCACGGAGGAAGCTGCGCTGCGCGCCGCGCGTCGCCTCGGCGGCCCGGTCGTGACCAAGCCGTACAACGGCAATCACGGTCGCGGCATCACGATCGCGATCAGCAAGGACGAAGACGTGATCGCCGGTTTCAAGGCCGCCCAGGAACATTCGAACTCGGTCATCGTCGAAACCTATCTCGCCGGCGACGACCATCGCCTGCTCGTCGTCAACGGCGAACTCGTCGCTGCGACCAAGCGCACCCCGGGCCATGTCGTCGGCGACGGCACGCGCAGCGTGCGTGAACTGGTCGACATCGTGAATTCCGATCCGCGCCGCGGCGTCGGCCACGAGAAGGTGCTGACCAAGCTGCAGCTCGACCGCGAGGCGACCGTCATGCTCGAAGCCGCCGGCCTCAGCTTCGATTCGGTGCCGGAGAAAGACCACGTCGTGCCGCTGCGCAAGACCGCGAACCTCTCGACCGGCGGCACCGCGACCGACGTGACCGACATCATCCATCCCGACAACCGCGACATGGCCGTGCGCGCGGTGCGCGCGATCGGCCTCGACGTCGGCGGCGTGGACTTTCTTTCGCCGAACATCGCCGAGAGCTACAAGAGCGTCGGCGGCGGCATCTGCGAGATCAATGCGGCGCCGGGTTTCCGCATGCACGTCTCGCCGAGCGAAGGCACGCCGCGCGACGCGGCCGGGCCGGTCATCGACATGCTGTTCCCGCAAGGCGCGCCCGCGCGCGTGCCGATCGCCGCGATCACCGGCACCAACGGCAAGACCACGACTTCGCGCATGCTCGCACACATCGCCAAGATGGCCGGCTACACGCCGGGCCTGACCACGACCGACGGCGTCTACATCGACGGCCAGCGCACGGTCGAGGGCGACATGACCGGGCCGGTGTCTACGCGCATGGTGCTCGCCGATCCGAACATCGATATCGCCGTGCTCGAAATCGCGCGCGGCGGCCTGCTGCGCGCGGGCATGGGCGTGCCCGAGGTCAACGTCGCCGCGGTGCTCAACGTGCAGAGCGATCACTTGGGATTGAAAGGCATCGACACGCTCGAACAGCTCGCCGAGGTGAAGCGCGTTCCGATCGAGGTCGCCACCGATTGCGCCGTGCTCAACGCCGACGATCCGCACGTTTTGAAAATGTCGGCGTATACCGAGGCGAAGGTCATCTGCTACGTGACGATGAATCCCTCGCACGCACTCGTGCGCGAGCACGTGCGCGCGGGCGGCCGCGCCTGCGCGCTCGAGGCCGGCGTCAACGGCTCGATGATCACGCTGTACGACAAGGGCAGCCATATCCCGCTGATGTGGACACATCTGATTCCGGCCACGCTTGAAGGCCGCGCACTGCACAACGTGCAGAACGCGATGGTTGCGGCCAGCCTCGCGTTCGCGCTCGGCATCAAGCTCGACGCGATCCGCCAGGGCCTGCGCACATTCGATACCACGTTCTTCCAGGCGCCCGGGCGCATGAACGTGTTCAACGAGCATCCGTTCAAGGTGCTGATGGACTACGGCCACAACGCGCACGCGGTCGGCGTGATGGCCGATCTCGCCGGGCGCCTCGACGTCAGCGGACGCCGCATCGTCGTCGTCGCCGGCCCGGGCGACCGCCGCGACGAGGATCTCGTCGAGATTGCGGGCGCCGTTGCCGGCAAATTCGACCATTACATCGTGCGCCGCGACGACGCGCTGCGCGGCCGCGACGGCGACGAGGTGCCGCGCATCATCGCCAAGGCGCTGAAGGAAAAAGGCGTCGCCGATGCAGCGATCACGATCATTCCCGATGAGCAGGAAGCGATAGCCGCTGCGCTGAAAATGGGCCACCCGGGCGACCTGCTCCTGGTCTTCGCCGATGCGCTCGCGCGCTCGTGGAAGCAGATCACCAAATTCCATGTCGAAGGCACGCCCGCGCCGGCGGTCAAGCGCGTCGAGCCGGTCGCGGCGATCGAACCCGCGATCGAGGAGCGCGCTGTGGTCGAGATGGATGGCCTGATCCGCGACGAGCGCGGCATACGCTTTGCGCGCGAGACCGAAGACTAGAATCTATCTCAAAACTGCTGCGCTCGACATTTCGCGCGCCGGCGGTGCTCGGAATCCTCTTTTACTGTAAGTAAACTCCGGTTCCTGCGCTCCGGCGTCGCGCGAACTGCCTTCGCTCGCTACGCTTTGAGATAGGTTCTGGAAAACACCGCATGACGATTCCGTTCGAAGATTCGCGCCGTCTGACCGGCGCCAATCTCTATTTCCCCGTGCCCGGCGCCGTGCTGGAAACCGCACCGGGTATACTTGTGGACAATGCCGCCGTCGAGCGCTGGCGTGCCGAGGTCGAACGCCTGCGTCGCGAACTCGGCTGGCCTGAAATCGAAACGGCGGCACGACTGCGTGACGGCACCGGCTCGCTCGCCACCAGCGCGCCCATCGACCAGCTTTTCACCGCCACCGAAGTCAATGAATACGCGCTGGAATGCGCTTTGCTTCCCTTATCGCATCGAGGAAGGGAAGCATGGTTCCACGCCCCAGCCTATCCGGCGATCTGGGACGAGGAACTCGCACTGCAGACGCTGCGCCTTGCAGCCGCTGGCGAGCGCCGCCCCGATCTCGTCGCCTTGATCGACGCAGCGCATCGGCGCGATCTTCCCACTCTGCTCGACGACACCGAATTGACACTCGGCGAAGGCGGCGGCGCGCGCACCTGGCAGGTTGACGCGCTGCCCCCGCCCGCCGCCGTCGAGTGGAAATCACTGCATGGCATTCCGGTCGCGCTCGTGACCGGATCGAACGGCAAGACGACGACGACGCGCCTCGTCGCCGCGATCAGTGAACGCGCCGGGCGGCGCACTTCGTTCAGCAGCACCGATGGCGTCGTCATCGGCGGCGAACTCGTCGCGAGCGGCGACTACTCCGGTCCCGCCGGCGCGCGTACCGCGTTGCGCGATGCGCGCAGCGAAGCGGCGATTCTCGAAACCGCACGCGGTGGCATCCTGCGCCGCGGGCTTGCGGTCGAGCGTGTGCAAGCGGCGATCGTCACCAACATCAGTGCCGATCATTTCGGCGAGTACGGCGTGCACGATCTCGACGACCTCGCCGACACCAAGCTCGTCGTCGCGCATGCATTGGTTGCCGAGGGCGCGCTCGTGCTCAACGCCGACGATGACATGCTCGTGCGCCACGCGGCCAGCCTGAAGTGCCGAATCGCCTGGTTCGCACTCGACGCGGATCATCCGCTATTGATCAAACACGGCGCACGCGGCGGCGCGACTTGTGGCGTGCGCGATGGAAAACTCGTCCTGCATGCCGAAAGCGTCGATCGCGCGCTCGGCCGCATCGCCGACATGCCGCTGAGCGCAAACGGCGCGGCGAAATACAACATCGCCAACCTCGCCGGCGCCGCCCTGCTCGCCCACGTGCTGGGCATCGAGGATGCCGTCGTCGCGCAGGTCTGCGCGCAGTTCGGCGCGAGCAACAACGACAATCCTGGCCGCTTGATGCGCTGGCATTTCGGCACGACGACGGTGATCGTCGACTATGCGCACAACCCGGAAGGACTGCGCGGCCTGCTCGAAGTGGCGCGTGCGATCTCGCCGCAAGGTCGTCTCGCCCTCGTACTTGGCCAGGCCGGCAATCGCGAGGACACGGACATCCGCGGACTCGCCGCGGTCGCTGCACACCATCACCCCGACTTCGTCGTGCTCAAGGAGCTCGCGAGTTTTGCGCGCGGCCGCATGCCCGGCGAAATCGTCGCCGTGCTCCGCGGCGAGCTGCTGCACAATGGTTTGGCCGACGATGCGCTGATCGTCGCCCGCGACGAGCTCAACGCCGCGCGCGCGGCACTCGAATGGGCGCGAGACGGCGATCTGCTCGTGCTGCCGATGCACGACAAACTCGGCCGCGCCGCCGTCATCACCCTGCTCGAGCAACTCGCCACGACGGAGTGGAAACCGGGCCAGGCGTTGCCAGCGGGAAGCTCCACATAAGACGTGGTGCTAGGCGTCTCGCGCTTTTCGACAACTACATGAACTCGGCCAGCTTCGGCCACAACTCCTCGAGCGGCTTGCGTACGCCGCGGCAGAGAAAAATGTCCGCATGCCACTTCGTCTCTTCGTTTTCCACCTTGGCCTCGTTGCCGGTCTGGCCGACGAGTTCGACCGTCGCGCACGGCTGATCGAGGTCCTTGCGATCGGCGCCGACGACGATCATGTTCTGTGGCGTCGGCCCGTACGGTCCGCGCAGCCAGAACGAATTGGCCGCGCTCCACGCCTGCGGCAGGCCATATTGCGGGCCGTACAGATCGAGCGCGCCGGCTTCGCCGTAGTTGCTCGCCCAGATGCCGGTCTGTGCACGTTCCTCCGCCGTCAGGCCATCGCGGATGCGCGCGACTTCGCGCGCGAGTTCCGGCCAGCCTAACTCTTCGCGGAAATCGCCGTTCAATTCATTGACCCGCGCCCACGCCGGCGAATTCACCGGCACCAACGGCAGACAGATGCGCAACATGATCGCTCCGCAAAAAACGACGACGAACGATGCTGCCCACGCACCGCGCCGCCATGTCGTCGCACGCATCGAATCGATGAACGCTTGCAGTTGCACCGCGCCCGCAGCGAGCAGCATCGGATACAAAGGCGCGGCATAGTAACCGCGGCCGCGCGCAGCAACGAGGATGACGAACGGCACGAGCGCCATCCAACCGAGAATGCGCCAGCGCCTGCCCGCTTCTGTCGCGAATACGAACCAGAGCCCGAGCAACCACAGCGGCACCGTGACGAAATTGCTCGCGATGTAGAGCTGCTCCAGCCAGAAACCGTCGGCGCGGCCGATGCGCACATCGCGCGCATGGATCTGCTTCAGCATGTCCAGCGTGACGAAGTCGTGGCGGAACTGCCAGACCAGGTTCGGCAGGAAGATCAGCAACCACAAGGCGACGCCGCACCACAGCCACTTGCTGCGCAGGTCGGCGCGTAGCGGAGTAAGCACGACCCCGGCAACCAGCCCGGCGGCGAAGAACGCCGCGGTGTACTTGGTCATCATGCCGAGCCCGACCATCGTGCCTATCGCGAGCCACCAGCGCGCGTCGCCCGATTCGATGCGGCAGACGACGAAGTACGCGAGCAGCACGTACCAGAGAAAATCGAACGTGACATACATGAACAGCGCGCTACCCGATAGCGACACTGGGCCAAGCGCGACGGCGAACGCCGCGACCAACATCGCCGCACGCCCGCCGCGCAAGCGACGGATCATCAGACCGGCAACGACGAAGACGATGCTTTGCGCGAGCGCGGGGAAGAAGCGAAATCCGGCCAGCGAGGCACCGAACAACTCCCACTCGATGCGACCGAGAAACGGCGTCAGCGGCGGATAGGCGACGAAGCCCCAGTCGAGACGGCGCGCATCGCTGAGGAACTGCAGCTCATCGCGATGAAACCCGTACTGCCCGTTCGTCGCGACATGGAAAATCAGCTTGGCCGCGGCTAGCGCGAGCAACAGGGCCAAGTCCTTGTCAAAACCTCGTTTTTCCACGTGTCTCGCCCTTTGTACGGTGCACAAGCATAACGTATTGGCCCCATTCGATTGCCGCACCCCGGTTCCGGACAGGGCCAATCACCGGTTTATAATTGGCGGCTATCTTTAGCCAAACTGGAACACCCATGTCCGACAAGATTCTCGCGGCCCTCGGCCTCACCGGCACCGTCTCCGGCACCTATCTCGGCAACGGCGAGTGGTCGAAGACCGACGATGCCGGCACGCTCGAAGTGGTCAACCCGAGCACGCACGAGGTGATCGGCCGCGTGCATTCGGCTTCGGCGAGCGACTACGAGACTATCGTGCAGCGCGCGCAGGCCGCGTTCGCCGTGTGGCGCACGACGCCGGCGCCGCGGCGCGGCGAAGCGATCCGCCTCTGCGGCGAAGCGCTGCGCAAGCACAAGGACGCGCTCGGCTCGCTGGTCGCGCTCGAGATGGGCAAGATCAAGCCCGAGGGCGATGGCGAAGTGCAGGAGATGATCGACATCGCCGACTTCGCCGTCGGCCAGTCGCGCATGCTTTACGGCAATTCCATGCACAGCGAGCGCCCCGGCCATCGCATGGGCGAGCAGTGGCATCCGCTCGGCCTCGTCGGCATCATCTCTGCGTTCAATTTCCCGGTCGCGGTGTGGGCCTGGAACTCGTTCATCGCCGCAGTCTGTGGCGACATCTCGATCTGGAAGCCGTCGCCGAAGACGCCGCTGTCGGCGATCGCCTCGATGAAGATCTGCAACGAAGCGCTCAAGGCCGGCGGCTTCCCTGACCTGTTCTTCCTGTTCAACGATGCCGGCGTGGAACTTGCGCAGACCTTCGTCGACGACAAGCGCATTCCGTTGATCAGCTTCACCGGCTCGACCGCAGTCGGCCGCACGGTCGGCGAGCGCGTCGCGCGGCGCATGGGCCGCTCGCTGCTCGAACTCGGCGGCAACAACGCGATCATCGTCGACGCGAGTGCGGATCTGAAGCTCGCGATCCCGGCGATCGTGTTCGGCGCGGTCGGCACGGCCGGCCAGCGCTGCACGACGACGCGGCGCGTGTTCATCCACAAATCGATCTTCGCCGACGTGATGGGCAAGCTCGTCGCCGCCTACAAGCAGGTCGAAAAGAAGATCGGCGATCCGACCCTGGCGACGACGCTGATGGGTCCGCTCAACTCGAAGGCCGCGGTCGACGGTTTCGTCGGTGCAGTCGAAAAGGCCAAGGCCGCCGGCGGCAAGGTCGAGACCGGAGGCACAGCGCTCAGCGATAAACCTGGCAACTTCGTCCTGCCGACGATCATCAGCGGCGTGAAGAATGCCGATGCCGTCGTGCAGACCGAAACCTTCGCGCCGATCCTCTATGCGATGCCGTTCGACTCGCTCGACGAAGCGATCGCGTTGCAGAACGGCGTGCCGCAGGGCCTGTCGAGCTCGATCTTCACGCGCGATATGCAGACCGCGGAGAAGTACCTTTCCGCGGCGGGCTCCGACTGCGGCATCGCCAACGTCAACATCGGCACCTCGGGCGCCGAGATCGGCGGCGCATTCGGCGGCGAGAAGGAAACCGGCGGCGGCCGCGAATCGGGCAGCGATGCGTGGAAGGCGTACATGCGCCGCCAGACCAATACGATCAACTACTCGGATTCGCTGCCGCTCGCGCAGGGCATCAAGTTCGAGTTCTGAGCTTTCTCCCGCTTGCTGGAGACACCGCAAGCGGGATAGGTGACAGCGGTTGCGGTCGCCGTATGAGGATCCCTAAACGCGCGTTGCGCGCAGGCGCAGCGCGTTGCCGATCACCGATACCGACGACAGACTCATCGCCAGCGCCGCGACCATCGGGCTCAACAGCAGTCCGGTGAACGGATACAGCACGCCCGCGGCAAGCGGCACGCCGAGCGCGTTGTAAACGAAGGCCAAGGCCAGGTTCTGGCGCATGTTCGCGACCGCGCCGCGCGAGATCGCGAGTGCGCGCACGATGCCGCGCAGATCGCCTTTGACCAGTGTGACCTGCGCGCTCGACATCGCTACGTCGGTGCCCGTGCCCATCGCGATACCGACGTCGGCAGCGGCGAGTGCGGGCGCGTCGTTGATGCCATCGCCGGCCATCGCGACACGGCGCCCTTGCGCCTTGAGCGTCGCGACGAGCGCCGCCTTGTCCTGTGGCCGCAGCTCGCCGTGCACCTCGTCGATGCCGAGCCGTGCGGCGATCGCCTGCGCCGTGGTCTTGCCGTCGCCCGTCGCCATGATCAGGCGCCAGCCCGCGGCATGCAGCGCGGCGACCGCTTCCGGTGTCGAATCCTTGATCGGATCGGCCACGGCGATGAGGCCGAGCGCGCGACCGTCCGCGGCGAGGAAGACCACGCTGGCGCCGTCCTGGCGCAGACGCTCCGCCTCGTCGCGCAGATTCGCGATGTCGACGCGCGCCTCGCTCACCAGTGCCGCGCTACCGAGTAAGACGCTCTGCGCAGCGACACGCCCGCGCACACCGCTGCCGGTCGCCGACTCGAAATCGGCGGCGGCTTGCAGCGCCAGGCCGCGCCGTCGCGCTTCGGCGACGATCGCCGCGGCGAGGGGATGCTCGCTGCCCTGCTCGATGCTCGCGGCGAGACGCAGCACCTCATCCGCGCTCGTGCCGGCCATCGCGACCACGTCGCGAAACGCGGGCCGGCCTTCCGTCAGCGTGCCGGTCTTGTCGACGATCAGCGTGTCGATCGTGCGCAGGCGCTCGATCGCCTCGGCGTCGCGGAACAGCACGCCGGCATGCGCGGCGCGTCCGCTCGCGACCATGATCGTCATCGGCGTGGCAAGGCCGAGCGCGCAGGGGCAGGCGATGATCAGTACGGCGACGGCATTGACGATCGCGTAGGTCCACGATGGCTGCGGGCCGAACACGCCCCAGACGAAAAACGTCGCGAGCGCGACCGTCATTACCGCGAGCACAAACCAGACGCTCACCTTGTCGGCCAGCCGCTGCATCGGCGCGCGCGTGCGCTGCGCCTGCGCAACGAGACTCACGATCTGTGCCAGCGCAGTTTCCGCGCCGACCTTCTCGGCGCGAATCACTAGGCTGCCGGTGCCGTTCAGCGTCGCGCCTATCACGGCGTCGCCCGGTTTCTTTTCGACCGGAATGGGCTCGCCGGTCAACATCGATTCGTCGATGCTCGAACGGCCCTCGACGACGACGCCGTCGACCGGCACTTTTTCACCCGGGCGTACGCGCAAGCGATCACCGACCTGCACTTGGTCGAGCGCCACATCTTCCTCGGCACCGCCCTCGCGCACGCGGCGCGCCGTCTTTGGCGCCAGGCCAAGCAATGACTTGATCGCCGCCGACGTGCTCGAGCGCGCCTTCAGTTCCAGAATCTGTCCGAGCAAGGTCAGAGAGACAATGATCGCCGCCGCTTCGAAATACACGCCGACACGGCCGTGCTCGTGGAACGATTCCGGGAACACCTGCGGCGCCACGGTCGCGACGATGCTGTAGCCAAATGCGGCGATCACGCCGGTGCCGATCAGCGTCCACATGTTCGGGCTGCGGTTGGCGATCGACTGCGCCCAGCGTTCGGCGAACGGCCAGCCCGCCCAGAGCACGACGGGCGCGGCGAGCGCGAATTCGAGCCAGGTGCGCACCGTTGCCGAAAGCGCGGTAAACGCGTGGCCGAACATCGCGAGCGCAAACACGGCGATCGACAGCGGCAGTGTCCAGAGAAAACGGCGGCGGAAATCAGTCAGTTCCGGATTCTCGCCGTCGTCGAGGCTGGGCATCATCGGCTCGAGCGCCATGCCGCAGATCGGACAGGTGCCGGGCGCATCGCGCACGATTTCCGGATGCATCGGGCAGGTGAACGCGACATATTTCGCAGGCGCGGGGGCCGCGCCTGCGGCGTTCCGGACCGGCGCCGGCGGCTCGGCGCCGTTTTCCGGCGCAAGATAACGCAAAGGATCGGCAACGAACTTGGCGCGGCAACCCGCCGAACAGAACAGGTATTCGTGGCCCGCGTGTTCGGCGCGATGCGCAGAATCGGGTTTGACTTTCATCCCGCACACGGGATCGATCGCGGTCGCTGTCGAATCGATTGCGGCCGTGGATGTATGGCTTTGCTTGTGTGCGCCACAACAGCCCGGCGCAGCCGGCGCTGCGTCGTTGTGCTGGTGCTCTTGCGAATGCGTGTGCGACGCCATCAGTGCAATTCCTCATCGGTCAAGGCGTTGAGGATCGGACATGCCTCGGCGCGCCCGTGCCCGGGACAGGCGGCAATCAGCTTGCGCAGGCCGGCGCCGACACGTTCGAGCTCGGCGATGCGCGCCTCGATGTCAGCGAGCTTGAGCTGCGCCACGCGCTTGACCTTGGCCACGCTGCGTTCCGCGCTCAGTTCCAGCAGCGTGCGGATGTCCTCGAGCGAAAACCCGAGCGCCTTGGCGCGACGGATGAAACGCAGGCGCCTGAGTTCCGCCTCGCCGTAGCGCCGGTAACCGGAAGCGAGGCGCCCCGCCGGCTGCAGCAGGCCGTTGCGTTCGTAGTAGCGCACCGTGTCGATGGCGACGCCGGCGCTCTCGGCGAGTTTGCCGATGCTGAAATTCGACATGTGATCCTCCAGTGGCGCACAGTCTAGAGTCTAGACCCAGGTCCAGAGTCAAGCGCGGGAGACGGGGAATTTGCCGCCGCCCCCATGCCTACGGCCGGATCACGACGCCGATGTGCAGCAGGCGCCGTCGCGGCCGTCGGCCTGCACGGGCGGACACGGCACATCGCCCCACGAACAAAACACGCAACAATCGCCCGGCTTCGGTTTGAGCAACGCGCCGCAATGCCGACAGTCGTAGAACCACTGGCAGGCATCGGTCGGCATCGTTTCCGTGCTTGACTGCCCACACTCGGGGCAGGTCAGCGTCGATTCGGTGATGATCGCGTTCATGCATCCATCATAGTGAGCGCGCTGTGCATTACCATCGATACAGGTAGCGGACATATGACCCGGGTATGATGGCGTTGGACGGCGTACGGAGTGCAGCATGAACACACCAGTGCAGAACACCACCAGCGTCAGTGCGATCCTCAGTCTGATTTTCGGCGTCGTGAGTTGGCTCGGATTGCCGTTCTTCGGTGCGATCATCGCGATCGTCTGCGGCCACGTCGCGCGCGGCGAGATCCGGCGCGCCCCGCCAGGGGCAATCCAGGGCGACGGCCTGGCGTTGGCTGGGCTCGTCCTCGGCTACCTGCACCTCGCGCTGTTCATGCTCGCCACATTCGCCCTGCTCACCTTCTTCGGCGGCTTCGCCTGGCTGGCCGCGCACCTGCACTGAGCGGGGATTCAGCTTGGCCGACATTGAATCGGCATGCACATGACATTATCATGTGTGTGTGCATGATCCTTGCGATCGTCCGAATCGCCTGGATCAGAAGCAGCCATTCCGGCTACGCTTCTCAAGAGATGACGCCATGAAAACGCAGCGCCTCACCCTGCTCGTCTCGCCCGAAGACAAGCGCAACTATCGCAACCTCGCCAAGGAACGCGGCATGAACATGAGCGAACTCATGCGCGAGGCCGTACGCGCCTACGGCGTCAGCACGATCGACGACCCGCGTGAACTCGTCGCCCTGACCGCCGAACTGCGCGAAGCGCTGCCGGCGATGCGCCGCAGCGTGCGCGCGGCCAATGCTTCGGTCGAGCGCGCGCTCGCCAGCATCGCCAGCCGCCAGGCCAAGCCCTCCAAGGCCGGCTGATGGGCGCCCTGCTCGACGCGGTGAAGGTGCTCAAGGATGTGCTGCGCATGCGCGATGATCTCGATCGCCTGGCGAAAAACGTCGACAAGCTCGCCAACGTCGCCAACGAAATCGACAAGCGCCTGATCCGCATCGAGACGATGGTCGAGATCGCGGAAAAGCGCAGTGCGCGCCAGGCCAAGCTGCCCGCGAAGCAGTAGCTTGTACGCCCTCGCCCGCCCCTTCCTGTTCTGCCTCGACGCCGAGCGAGCGCACGATCTCGCGCTCGCGTCGATCGAAGCCGCCTACCGCACCGGCCTCAACCCGCTGCTCGCGCTGAAATCGGCGCCATTGCAGACGCGCGTGTTCGGCATCGACTTCGTCAATCCGGTCGGGCTCGCCGCTGGGCTCGACAAGAACGGGGCCTACGTCGACGCGCTCGCCGCGCTCGGCTTCGGCTTCATCGAAGTCGGCACGACCACGCCGCGAGCGCAGGCCGGCAATCCGAAGCCGCGCATGTTCCGCCTGCCCGAGCACGAGGCGGTGATCAACCGGCTCGGTTTCAACAACGGCGGCGTCGAAGCGCTCGTGCGCAACGTTGAGCGCGCGAAGTTCAACGGTGTGCTCGGTATCAACATCGGCAAGAACAAGGACACGCCGAACGAACGCGCGGTCGACGACTACCTGCACTGCCTCAAGCGCGTCTACGCGCGTGCGAGCTATGTAACGGTCAATATTTCCTCACCAAACACGCAAGGTTTGCGCGATCTGCAGGAAGAAGAAACCTTGAAGCGTTTTGTCGGCACGCTGCGCGAGCGCCAGGAGCAGCTCGCCGCGCAACACAGCACACGCAAGCCGATGCTGCTCAAGATTGCGCCCGACCTGAGCGAAGCCGAGCTCGACGGCATCGCCGCCGTGCTGCTGGCCGCAAAAGTTGATGGCCTGATCTGCACGAACACGACGATCGCGCGCGATGCGATCGCCGGCGCCAAGCACGCGCATGAAACCGGCGGTCTGTCCGGCAAGCCGCTGATGGCCAAGGCGACCGCGGTGCTGCGCGGCATGGCGCAGCGGCTCGGCGGCGCGATTCCGCTCATCGGCGTCGGCGGCATCACGCGCGGTACGGACGCAGCGGAAAAATTCGCCGCGGGTGCGAGCCTCGTGCAGTTCTACTCCGGCCTCGTCTTTCGCGGGCCGTCACTGATCGGCGAATGCGTCGAAGCGCTGCGCGGCAAAGCCAGATGAACGACCACCACGCCATTTCGACGCTGCCTTTCGTCACCGGTTACGGCTATACGGTGCACGAGAACGCTTCGATGCTCGATCGCACGACGTTCCGCGTGCCCGCGCGCGCGGCGATGCTGATCGACGTGCACGAATTCGACGCGATCCCGTGCCTGCTGGACGACGCCGCTAAGCAGCATCGCGAGGTGCTGATTCTCGGCGGCGGCAGCAACGTCTTGTTCACCCGCGACTGGCCGGGCGTCGTGCTCGCCTTGCGCACGCGCGGCCTCGACATCATCGAGCAGCACGTGCCCGGCACGCCGGGCGATGCCGCGCTCGTGCGCGCTGCGGCCGGAGAAGTCTGGGACGACTTCGTCCACTGGACACTGGCGCATGGCTTGCGCGGACTGGAGAATCTCGCCCTGATTCCGGGCAGTGTCGGCGCCACGCCGATCCAAAACATTGGCGCCTACGGCGTCGAGGTCGGCGAGTTCGTCGATGCCGTATATGCATACGACCGCACGACGAGTTCGATCGTGCGTCTCGACCGCGCCGCCTGCGCCTTCGCCTACCGCGATTCGCTGTTCAAGCGCGATAGCGGGCGCTATCTCATCACCGCAGTCGATTTCCTGCTGCCGCGCGAGCGTGCGCTGCGCCTCGACTACGACGGCGTGCGCGAGGAACTCGCCGCGATGGGCGTGGACTCACCCGACGCGCGCGCGGTCGCGCATGCGATCTCGCGCGTGCGCACGCGCAAACTGCCCGATCCGGTCACCACCGGCAACGCCGGCAGTTTCTTCAAGAACCCGATCGTCTCAGCCGACCTCGCCACAGCGCTCAAGGGCGAGCATGCGCGGATGCCGCTCTGGCCGCTGGCGGACGGCCTGGCGAAGCTGTCGGCCGCCTGGCTGATCGAAGCCTGCGGGCTCAAGGGATTTCGCCAGGGCGATGCGGGCGTTTCCGACCAACACGCGCTCGTGCTGATCAACTACGGCGGTGCGAACGGCGCGCAGCTCTGGGCGCTGGCGCGGCACATCCAACAGACTGTGCTCGCGCGCTTCGGCGTGGCGCTGGAACCCGAGCCCCTGGTGATTTGAAGCAGCGTTGCAGCGGCTCGTTGCTTTAACTCGACAACTGCTGCATTTCGCCCCGCACAATTCCAATCAAGGTTCGGATCAACAGTCCGCCGATGACGGCTGTGGCCAGCGCGAGCAAGAACAGCGCAAGTCCATCCGCCCACAGCGTCTTGGAATGGGCGGCATAACGCAGTCCGGCGCCGGCCGTTGCCGCCAGAGGGAAGCTGACCGCCCACCAGGACATGCGGAACGGGCAGCAACTCGGCAGACGGCGCAAGCGCGTCAACAACACCGCGAGCAGGAATACGTTCAAAGCAAACAATCCTTCCGCGAGCGCGTCGACCTGACCCAGCGTAATCACGTAGGCGGAAAACCCCACCGCAAACGGGGCCAGCAAGATCATCAGCAAAGGCGACATCGCTGGCGGCAACGGTTCCTCGAACATCAACCGCGAAAAGATCATGGTGAAAAGAGGCACGGCGAAGAAAAGACCCACCGCCAACCCCAACATCATTACGGCATGCGGCGGTTCAGCGAAACCCAACGCCGGCACCGCCAGCGGTATGTCGAGCATGCCTACTAGCGGAACGATCCAGGTCGGCGTGGCATGCGCCGGCTGTTGGCGGGCTCCCAACCAGCGACTGGCCATGTGCCAAGCGAACATGGTCATGCCGAGAGCCGATGCCGCCCACAAGCCCCGCGCAAACGGCAGGCTGTAGTCCGCGAGAACGATTGGCAACAGCAAGGCGCTGATCAGGGGCGTGCCGAACAAGGCACCGGTGACCGGGTGCAGAAACTCGGCCTTGACGTGGACAAAGCCAGTCGCAGCCTTGATCGCATAACCCGCGACCATGGCGACAAACGCAGCGACGCCTGCCGCACCAATGCCGTCTGCCACCCAAAGCGGTACTCCGAAGCGGGCGTGCGCCAGACGCCAAGCCAGGCTCAATCCGACAAGCCCCATCACCGATCCAAACAACGCGACCGGCAACCACCGCGCCGATGCCGTATCAACGACATTCACTGCAGACATTGTGATCGCCCTCAAGCAGCCGAAACGGCAGACATCGCATCTAAAGCGCGCGCGGAATACACCATTGCAGCGCCCGCATTGAGCGCGATCGCCACACCTAGCGCCTCGGCGACTTCTTCACGGCTGGCGCCCAGCTTGCTGGCCTCGGTCGCATGGACCACGATGCAACCGTCGCAGCGGCTGGTTACCGCCACCGCCAGCGCGATGAGTTCGCAGGTCTTTGCGTCAAGGTGGTTCGTCTTCTTGCCGGCAGCGGAAAGTGTTTGATAGCCGGCTAGCGAATCGGGGGACAGTTTGCCGATCTCACCGATGCGGTCCATCAATTCACGACGATATTCAGTCCAGTTGAGCATGTTTCTTCTCCAGATAGTGGGCGCGCTACGCGCGGTTGTTTCGAGGCGTATTATTCTGGATTGAAATGATTCAATCACTAGCCAAAAATCTCATTATTTAGCTTATTCGTCTCATGGATGCACTCAGCCAACTTCTTAGCCTCAGCCGCATGAGTGTGCAAATGGACGTTCACTGCCTGCTTGCCGGCAAATATGCCGTTGCGCATGAAACATCGGCGCCCGGTGAAGCCCCGTTTCATCTGGTGCTGGCAGGCAAATGTCGCATGCGTAGCGTCACCGGATGGACCGACTTGAACGCCGGGGACTTCCTGTTACTGCCGCATGGCGATGCCCACGATGTCCTTCCGCCGCGCTCCGTGCAATCGAAAACAAGTCGGCCGGTGCACCGTTTGCGCTTGAGCCCGGACAGCACCCTGCCGATCAAGGGCAATGTGCGCAGTCCCTCCAACGCCGATCTAGATCTGCTTTGCGGGCGATTCATCTGCGCTTACGGCGCGGGCTCCATGCTGCTCCGAGCACTACCGCCCAGAGTGCACGTGAATCTGCAGGATATGGCCAGCGGAGAATTGCTCGGTTCCCTGATCGCCCTGCTCCAACGTGAAGCAACGCTCGCGCAGGCAGGAGCTCTTGCCGTCGTGAATGCGCTGGGTCAGGCCATTCTGACCTTTGCGCTTCGACATCATGGCGTAGACGGAAGGGCGCCTCCCGGCCTGCTGACGATCATGGCGGATCGACGGCTCGGCTCGTCGGTCAGCGCGGTGCTGCAGGACTCGTCGCGCGACTGGACAATAGCTTCACTCGGCGAAAAAGTGTCCATGTCCCGAGCGACCTACGCGCGCCAGTTCCGCGCGAAAGCCGGCATGGGAGTCGGCGAATTCTTATTGACCGTTCGCATGATGCGCGCATGCGATCTGATCCAGCATACGGATCGAGGTCTTGCCGAGATCGGCCAAGCGGTGGGCTACGCTTCGGAAGCAGCATTCGGCAAGGCGTTTCAGAAGATCGTCGGCGAGACGCCCGGTAGATGGCGCAGGAAACAGAAATCGGTTTAGCCAAGCAACGGGCGTTGCCCGAACAACTTACGCGTTCGCACTGGCGGTACTTGCAGTCGATACTCAAACACCATCACCGTCTGCTTTGGCCATGGTCATGCTGATCCTTGCCGGCACTGCATGCGCAGCACGACGCTGAGGGCGCGAGCGCGCGTCGGCCACTGCGGCGGAATGCGCGCCGGCGGGATGCCCGTTCTGCGCATCGAGCAGGGTTGCGCTGAACGTTTCGTTCCTGCGCAAGGACTCGAGCATGGCGGGATCCGGACCGCGACGCCGCTTCCAGTACCAACAGATCGGCAGTGCAACGATCACGAGCACCGCGACGATGGCGGCATTGCGCGGATTCGTCATCACGTTGTTGGCGATACTTGCGAGCAGCACGCCGGCACGCAGCGCCGGTGGCGCGAGCTTGCCGAGCTCGGACGCCGCCGAAACGGGCGGGCGCGTGATTTCGGATTTGAATGTGCACTCGGCGGACATGATCGCTTCCTCGGCTCCTGCAGCGGCGTCATCGCTTGTCGCCTGCTTCTGCTACAAGACGAACGGGAAAGCGTGGAATCGACAACGCAAGACTCAGCGTTCCGAAACTCGCTTCAGCAGCTGGGGCGGGCCTTCGCCGCCCTCGAAGTAGTCGAGCTCGACTACTTCGCCGGCGTCGTTGCGGACAGGCGAGAAGTAACTGAGTTCATCCGGCACGAAATGAAGTCTTTGGCCGGACGTCATCTGCAGCTGGATCGTCTTGCCGTTGCCACGCCGCGCGTAGATTCGATGATCCTCGATCGAAAGCGTTTCGACGACGCCGTCGCTGCCGCGATAGGCTCCCTGCAAGGCCTGCGCGATCTCGTCGGTCACGCGCACGCCGACCGGCACCGGGAAAGGCTCGCCCAATACGATTGCCGCGAGCCGCTTGCCGAACGTGCGTGCATCGAAACTATCGTCATTGGCGAGAACCACGATCGTCGCCTGCTGAGCGGGAAGGTAGCCGACGAACGAGGCAAAGCCGTTTATCTGTCCGGTATGCCCGACCATCGTGCTGCCGCGGACGTGCCACAGGTACATGCCCATGCCATAGCCGTATGCAGTGGCCACGCCGGGAAGATCCGGCGTCGGCGCGATCATCTGGCGGAATCCGTCACGGCCGATCACACGACCTTCGGCCAGGGCGCGCATCCAGTGCCACAGGTCGTCCGCGTCGGAGACCAGGCCGCCCGCAGCAGACACCGCGGCCGAATTGATGAATTGCGCATTGTCGACCCGCTGCGTTTGCGCATCCGTGGTGTAGCCGGCGACGCGTCCCGCGATCAACGCGGAATGGGAGCCGAAGCGCGTTCGTTTCAATCCGGTCGCGCCGAACAAGTCTTCCTGCATCGCGGCATGCCACGATTTTCCGGTCACCTTCTCGATCACCGCACCCAGCAGGATATAGCCGGCATTCGAGTAGGCCCAGCGCGAGCCCGGCGGAAAATCGGCAGGACGCTTGCGAATTTCGGCGATCAGCGCGGCAGTGTCGACATCGCGTCGCGAGAAGCCCGGTTGCACGTCCCTTACCAGATCGGAGACACCTGAGGTGTGATTGAGCAGCTGGCGCAGGCTGATCTGGTCTGCGCCGGGAAAATCGGCAAGGTATTTCGACAAGGCATCGTCGATCGACAATTTGCCGAGTCCGGCGAGCTTCAGCACCATTGCCGCGGTGAACATCTTGGTCACGGAAGCGATGCGAAACACCTGGCCTGGCGAAAGCGCCACGCCGAGCTCGATATCGGCGCTCCCCCTCGCTGCGCTGAACGCGACGCGATCACCACTGGCGATCAGCACCGCGAGCCCGGGTCCATCGCGGGTCACTGCGTGATCGAGCAGCTCTTGTACTTGTGGCACAAGTGGGAAAGCCTGCGCCGATGCCACCGAAAAAATGCAGGTGTAGAACGTCAGGAAAATCGCCGCAGGGCGGAATTGACAGCACATATACCGGCTCGGCAGGGGAAGGGAATCTCTTGCCGCACACTACAGCGCGACGACGTCGCCAATACGGATTCCGCCCGGTGCAAAAGAGTTGCGAATCAGCTGAAATTGCGCCCGGCCGAATCGCCGGCTGGCGCAAATCGGCGACTGGGCCGTGCAGCGCAACGTTCAGGGAGCCGGCTCAACAGCGAGCCTGCAGCTTGGAATCGTCTATTCGCTGCACTGGAAGTACAGCAGATGCTCCGGATTGTGCGCGGCGGTCTGGCCGAGGCTGATCGTGCCGCTGCGCAGCAGGCGCACTTCGTCGCGGTGGAACGACAATTCGTCGTCGTCGCCGAACTTCACCCATGAGCCGTTCGTGGAGCGATCGGAGACGACGAAGTAGCCGCGCTTGTACTCGATGAGCGCATGATTGCGCGATACCCATTCGGCATCGATGACGAGGCTCGACGACAGATCGCGGCCGAGCGTGAATGGTGGTGCGAGTTCGTCGAGATCGATCGCGCGGCCGCGGTAGCGCAGATGCAGACGCACGCGCGGCACGGCGAAGTTCCCGGTCGAGATCGCCCGCTGCACCATGGTGAGATTCGACACGTCCTCCTGCCAGAGCACGTCGACGATGTCGATCGGCAGCATCTTTCCGGCGACGCGCGTCTGCCCCATCGAGCGCACGCGCAGCATGCCGGCGTTGGTCAGCAGCTTCACCGTCGAGGCGGTCGCGATGATCTGCTCGCGCTTGGCCAGCGCGGTCATGCGTGCCGCGGTGTTGACCGCGTCGCCGTAGACGTCGCCATCCTCGACCAGTGTTTCGCCGTGATGCAGGCCGATGCGGATCGCGAGAAATTCGCGCGCGCACTCCTCGTCCGCAGCAATGCGCTTCTGCATGTCGACAGCAGCGAGCAGACCCTGGATCGGCCCTGGAAAGGTGCACAGGATCTCGTCACCGATGTTCTTGATCACGCGCCCCCCGTGCTGGCGCGTCACCTCGCCGAGCGCCGCCAGCATGGACGCGACTAGGCGTCGCGCCTCAATATTGCCGCGCGTTTCGAACAGCCGGGTGCTGCCGCTGACGTCGGCAAACACAATGGTCAGTTGCTCGCTCATCGGCACGAAGTTTAGCCGGAAAAAGCCGAGTACGCGCCTGCGCGGCAGCGGCGGGTGGCCGGTGCGCTGTTCTTCCGCGGTCAACTGCCGGACGGCGTCTGCGTCGAGCGCAGTTGCCTGCGTTCCTGCTGCACGCGCGCATCAATGCGCGCACGGATCGAGCCTAGCCAAGCGCTGTCGCGATAGGGCGTCCAGGCCACATCGCTGTCAAGCGCGGAAGCGTCGAGCCATCCGCCATCGAGAGCCGAAGTCAAAAGCTGCCGAGCTTGCGCCGCATCGCCATCGAGCGCGGCGAGCACGGCTTTGCGATATGTCAGGAACGACAGGACGATGCCCTGCTGCGCCAGGCGCTCGACCAAGGCGCGGCTGGCTGCCATTGCCTCGGCACGCTCGGGCGTATGCTCCGTCTGCGCTGCGACCCAGGAGGAATAGACGGCGAGGTTCATGTCGGCGAGCCATACGCGGATGAACCGTCCGGCGCTGTCACCTTTTTCCGCAAACAGTTTTGCGTAGGTCGCGCGCGCGGCCTCGGTCTGTCCGTCGAGCAGCAAGGTATTGGCCTGGGCGGCGAGGTAGTCGTTGCGTTGGGCCGGCTGCGGATGATATGCCTCGATCAAGCGTAACGCTTCCTTGCAGCGGCCGAGCAGACATAGCGCTCGGCTCTTCACCGCAAGGCTCTCGATCATCGGTATCCCCGGCGCATGATCGAGCAGATCGACGGACGCCTGCGCGTCGCCGATCTCTAGCAAAGCGTAGGCCTGGTCGATCGAGGTCCAGCCATTGACCGCCGGCCCCTTCTGCATCTTTTCGTAGACATCCAGCGCACGTGCGAGCTCGCCGTGCACGCGATGCAGAAGAGCGATGTTCCAGAGTGCATCGGAAAACCCCGGGTTGAGCTTGAGCGCGCGCTGGAATTCCTCCTCGGCCTTTGCAGGCTGTCCGGTCATCAGGTAGGCGGTGCCGAAATTGTTGCGCAGTGCGAGGTTGTAGGGGTCGCGATCGACGATGTTGAGATGCCACTCAAGCGCATCACGCATGCGGCCCGCGCGTTCGAGCGCATCGCCGTACCAGGTCATGGCCAGCGGGTGATCGGGATGTGCGCGCAGCACCTTTTCCAGTTTCGCGATTGCCTCGTCGACCCGATCGGTTTCGACGAGGATTTCGCTTTCCGAAACATCAATGTCCGCCAGTTCGGGCGCGATCGCACGCGCTTTCGCGACGGCCGCGCGTGCGTTGCGCGCAGCTTCGTCCAGAGTCAGATCGGCGTACACGAACAGCAGCATGTAGGCATCGGACACGCCGCACCAGGCGAGCGCGTAGTGAGCGTCTTCGGCCGCGGCGCGCTCGAAATAACCCAGCGCGCGCACCAGTGCTTCAGGCGTGCGCTTTTGCCACTCGTGGCGGCCCAACCAGTAGAGATTCCTCGCCGCAGGCGAAATCAGTTTCGCCGGATGCTCGAGCTCGGCGGCGAAGGAGGTACCGAGCCGGTCCGCAAGCACCGCCTCCAACTGGAACAACTGCCCGCGCGCGACGCTTTCGGTGACCGACCACACCGGTGCCGTCTCGGCGCGTCGCCAGAGCACGGCATGCACGACCAAGCGCTCGTCCTTGAGTGCGATGTCTCCACCGAGCACGTAATCCGCGTCGAGCTGTGCCGCGACTTTCTGCACGTCGGCAGAACTGCGCGCGAGCGCGAAGATCGAGTCGCGACCGATCGTGCGCACCCGACCGGCGTGCGCGAAGCGGTCGATCAGACTTTCGGCCAGGCTTTCCGCCGAGGCACGCACATCCGGGTCGTCCGGCGTGGCGGGAAACGGCAGGATCGCCAGCCTCGGCACCTGCGCTGTGCTCGGCGAGACCGATCCTGCGTCGCTGGTACGCAGCATCAGCACGACGGCGGAGGCGGCGCCGACTACGAGCAAGGCTGTGGCGAGCACCAACCCGCGTAGCCCAGGTCGCGCCGAAGAAGGAAACGCTTCTCGCGCAGAGGGCGATTGTGTCTGTAGCGCGGTCTCGCGCTGCACGACTGCAGCCTGCGTCGCGGTATCGGCCATATCGCCAGGCAACGTCTGCCCTATGTCCAGCCGATAACCACGGCCGTGCACGGTATGCAGCCAGCGCTGATCCTGGCCGTTTTCGCCGAGTGCATGACGCAGCAGCGCCACAACCCGGTTCAGCACCGCCGGCGTCACATGGCGATGGCCCCAAACGACATCGAGGATCTCGTCGCGACTCACCGCGCGATTGGCGTTGCGCGCCAGCAGAACCAGCACCGCGAACGCCTTCGGCTCGACATGCACTTCCTTGCCCGATACGAACAGACGTTGACCGGCCGCATCGATCACGACGTGATCGAACTCGATCAGGCCCGCGGTGCCGGCGGCGACGGTCATGCCGCAACTCCGCGCGCACAGGTTGTACGTCGCCATACGCAGACAGGCGAACACGAAACGGGAAGTCCGAACCCTAACAAGTTCATCACCAATCCCTTACCCGACCCTCAAGCATCGCGTCGTCGCAACATGCATCGTGGTCGCCCCATGCCGACTCGAAGCCCCGAGATTGCGGGTACACAAACCTGCAAACAGGGATTTTGAACCAATGCCGCGCAAGGCGCGAGGACTCTCAGCTCACGCGATTTCCTCGATGGCCGCCGACGACCACCCAGCAACCTGAAGGAGCCCACCATGAATATTCGCGTATTGAAAGCCCGCAGGACCGCGTTTTGTCTGGCATCGATTCTGATCGGCGTCGCCGGCGGCGCGGGCAACGCCGCCGCACGGGACGAACCCGCGACGGCGAAAGCGTCGGTCCAGCCGATGAATGCACAGCAAATCAATGAGATGCGCGCGCGCATCGAACTAGCCGACGCCGTCATCAAACATGTCGCGGCCGACGCACAGGCAAAGGGCGCGTCGGATTCGTGGCGGGCCGGACTGCTGAGCACGTTGTATACGCTGCCCAGCCAGTCGCTGCAGCGCATCACCGGGGCCAGCACGCTCGACGAAGCCTATGCGCAAATCCAGGCTTCGTCGCATGCGCAACCGGCACCGCCAGCCGGCAAGCTCCTCGGCAACAGCAGCGACAGCCTGGTGTTCACGCCGATGACGCCGTGTCGTTACGTCGACACCCGCAACGTCGGCGGCGTCGTCACCGGCACAGCGAAAAGCTTCAGCCTGATCAACGGTGGCACCACCTATGGCGGCGCGATCGGCTGTGTCGTGCCCAGCGCCTCGGTTCCTGCGCTCGCGGCGAATATCACCGTGGTCGTCAACGGCGGCGCGGCGGGATACGTGGCGCTGGCGCCGGGCGACGACCCCGGCTCGAACTCCACCAGCTTTATCAATTTCCCAGTGGGCGGCACTCCGGGCCTGGCGAATGCCGGAATCATTTCCCTCGGTCCGGACGGGTCCGGCGGTAATGGGTTCAAGGCGACCGCCGGAGGCAATTCGGCCTTCCTGATCGTCGATCTGTTCGGCTACTTCGACACGGCCCACAGCGCGGCCCGCAGCCTCGATTGCACCACAGCCGGAGAAATCGTCAAAACGATCGCTCACAATTCCATCCAGACGGTCTACCCGTCCTGCCCCGCAGGCTATGAGGTGACCAGTGCCAGCTGTTCTACCGGCGATACCGTGGTCCAGCTGATCGGCAGCGGAGTCAACACGATCAACAATTTCTCCTTCTGTACCTGGCGCAATGCGGGCGCCAATGACAGCGGCAATACCGACAACTATGCCGAGTGCTGTCGCTCCGCGGCGTATTGATCCGACACAAACGCCGAAGCGATCACACCGAAGAATGGGCGCGAAGCATCGCGCCCTAGGTCAAGGCTGAAGCGGCAGCGACGATGTCGTTCTCTCCCGGCAGAACGAGGAAGGCCGCGCCGGCGAGCGGCGTGTAAGTGTCGGCGCCGACGACGCGCTTGAACGGCGTCGCGCCGAATCCCGCCTCGGCGATCGCGGTGATGACGCCCTCGCCAACGCCGGCGCTGTGGCGGCCTTCGTCGACGATGAGGATGCGTTTCGCCGTCTTCGCCTGCGCGGCAATCTGCGCTTCGTTGAGCGGCACCAGCCAGCGCAGGTCGACGACGCGCACATTCCAGCCCTGCGCCTTCTCGATCTCACGCGCAGCGCGCAGGCTCATAGTCACGCCGTTGCCGTAGGTGAAGATGATGAGGTCGTTCGCCGCATCGTTGTACACGCGAGCTTCGCCGAGCGGCATCGCCTGATCGGGCGACGGATACGCGAACGACCATTCGCCGTCGCCGGCCGCGTACAGGTCTTTGGCCATGTACATCGCGATCGGTTCGAGAAAGATCGCAACGCGGCCGTCGACCTTGGCCAGCGCGGCGAGCGTGCGCAGCATCATCGCCGCATCGTCACCCCGGCTCGGGCAGCCGACGACGAGGCCGGGAATGTCGCGCAGCGCGGCGATCGAATTGTCGTTATGGAAATGCCCGCCGAAGCCGCGCTGGTAGCCAAGTCCGGCCATGCGCACGAGCATCGGATTCTTGTACTGGTTGTTCGAGAAGAATTGCAGCGATGCCGCCTCGCCGCGAATCTGGTCGCCAGCGTTGTGGAAATAGGCGAGGTACTGGATCTCGGGAATCGGCAGCATGCCCATGTTGGCGAAGCCCTGCGCCAGACCGAAGATCATCGTCTCGTCGAGCAGGGTGTTGAACACGCGTGCGTTCTTGAACGCCTTGTGCAAACCTTTCGTAACCGTGTACACACCACCCTTCTGCGCGACGTCCTCGCCGAACAGCAGGCTCTCGGGATACTTCGCCATCAGGTCGTGCAATGCGTTGTTGATCTGGATTGCCAGATGCCGCGGCGGTTGCTTTTCCGGCAACTTTTCCGCGCCACCGAATGCCTTGACGCGCTGCGTCTCGTAGTCGGCGCGCTGCGCTTCAGCCTTCACCTTGGCTGCCGAGTACGGCGCCAATGGCGCGACGACCTCAGCGAGCGAAGTCAGCTTCGGCGTGCGATCGGCCTGCTCGGCAGCGGCGAAGCACTTCGCGCGGAAGTCCTCATAGCGCGCGAGCAGTTGTTCCTTCGTGTACACGCCCGACGCGAGCGCGATCGCCGCGCTGCGCAACAACGGATCGGTCGCTTCGACCGCCATCAACTCCTCGAAGCTGCGCCATTCGATTTCGAAATCGGTGCCGGCGTGGCCCATGATGCGCGTCGTGCGCAGATGCAGGAAAGTCGGCCGTCGCGTCGTGCGGCAATGATGTACTGCGCGCGCGACACCTTCGTAGCCCGCCGCGAGATCGAGACCGTCGGCGTAGAAATAATCCAGATCGCGGCGGCCCGAGAAGCTCGCGGATATCCAATCGGTCGGCGTTTTCACCGAGATGCCGATGCCGTTGTCCTCGCAGACGAAGAGCACGGGCGCTGGCAGCTTCTGGTACGCGGTCCATGCCGCTGCGTTGAATGCGGTCTGCGCGGTGGCGTGGTTCGCGCTCGCATCGCCGAACGAGCAGATCGCGATCGAGTCCGCGGGCACCGGCAGCGTGTGGCCGATGCGCCGTGCCTGCTCGATCGCGACCGCCGTGCCGAGCGCCTTCGGCAGATGCGAGGCGATCGTCGAGGTCTGCGGCAGTACCCACAGCGGCTTGCTGCCCCAGACCTTGTGGCGACCGCCCGACGCGGGGTCTTCCGCACTCGCCGCGAAGCTCAGTGCCGAATCCATGATCGGGTCCATGCCCGGCAACTTGCGGAAGCGCTCGGCCATGAATCCGCCGCTGCGGTAGTGCAGGAACGCCGGATCGGTATGCCTTGTGAGCCGCGCGACCATCGCGTTGCCTTCGTGCCCCGACGAGCCGATCGTGTAGAACACCTTGTTCTTCACGCGCAGCACGCGCGCCATCAGATCGAGGTGACGGCTGATCAGCTGCGAGTCGAACAACTGCACGAAATCCTCGCGCGTGCACAGGCTGTCCGGCGTGATCGGCGCCGAAGGGTGCGCGCCGGGAGCCGCAGGCGTGCCGTTCCAGTCGCGCACGAACTCGATGAAATTCGCATCGCAGACCTCGGCGCGGTTGACGTTCTTGTGGCGGGCGGGAATCGGGTTGGCGACGGCGTTCATAGCGCGCTTTTCGGGAAAGATTGGCGCGTATTTTATGGCAATCCCGCGCCAGCGCGCAGGGCCAATTTCGCCGGATTCAGAAGCCGTAGTGGCCGTAGACGCTCCAGACGAACGGCGGCGGCACGTTGGTCGCAGCGCAATTGCCACCGGTCGGGGCGCCGCTGCCGCGGTCGAGCGGCCATTGGGTCAGGAACGGCACCTTGCGGCCGGTGCTGTTCATCGCCGCACGCAAATTTTCCGCGGCGACCGGGTCGTCGTAATACGTTTCGGCGACGATCACAGGAGCGTCACGCCAGCCGAGCGCGCCGCTCGAATCTTCCTGCCGCAGCGCCCGGTCGAACTGGGTGAACTTGACCGTCTCGTTTGCAACCGTGTCGCCGTAGACATCGATCGCGAACGTCGCCGGATAACGCGGGTTGCCGCCGCCGATGTCGTAGACGTAGCGCATGTGGCGCACGCGCGAACGCATGACGTCAGGGTCATCGTCGGTCAACGACGAGAAGCCGATCGTGTCGGCGCTGCCGAATGCCGCGTAGTAGTCCTGCCAGAGCGTGCGCACGGCGCGGCTCCAATCCGTGTTGCGCGGGTACTTCCATGGATCGGGGATGAAGGGCAGATCCGAATCGCGCGGCAGCGATTCGACACCGAGATCGATGAGGTATGCGAGCCCCGCTCCCGCCACCGCCGGGCGAATGGCATGAATGAAATTCCAGTATTCGCCGACCAGCGACGGATCGAAGTTGTCGTTAGGCGGATAAATCACGCCGACCGGAAAGAAACGAAACAACACAGCGTGAAACCCCGCAGCTCTCACGTCGGCGAGCAGATCCGCCACGTTCTGCGCCGCCTGCGTAACCGCGGCCGGATTGCTCGAATCGATCGCCGTTCCCGTCGGCACGCCATGGGCGAAATAGACGCCGAGGCTCAGCCGCGCCTGGCCGGAAGCAAACATTGCCGCGAGTTGCGCGCGTACCTGGGTGCGTACTTCGGCATGATGATAGTTCGGCACGATGCCGTAGGGCTCACGATCGCAGCCCGGCCCCAGCGTGTACCAGAGAAAATTGCTGCCACCGCGCAGTGGACCGACATAGGGAAACTGGCGCGTCGGCGGCGTGTCGCGCGGCCCGATCGGCAGACGCGGCGGGACCGCGGCGGCGAATGCCGAACACGCGGCCAGCGACAACGCCAGCAGCGTCGCCGCGCGCCGCAGCAAACCGCCTGCGCGCCTGCCGACGAACACGATCACCCCTGCATGCGCACGAACCGCGGCCGCGCCTGCACGCGCGCAAGCCAGGCGCAGATCGCCGGACATGCGGCAAGATCGAAGCCGCCATCCGCCGCACAATGGGTGTAGGCGAACAATGCGATGTCGGCGATGGTGTAGTCGTCGCCGACGAAGAAGTCTCGGCCGACGAGGTGCTTTTCCATCACGTCGAGCGCCTGCGCGCCGCGCTCGATCAGGCGCGGCAGATCAGCCCGACGTGCATGATCGGCCGGCAGCCAGCGACAGATGAAACGCGCCACGGCGACGTACGGCTCGTGGCTGTACTGCTCGAAGAACATCCATTGCAGCACCTGTGCGCGCAACCAGACGTCCCCCGGCAGGTAAGGCGTGCCCTCGGCCAGGAAGTTCAGGATCGCGTTCGATTCGGACAGACGTCGGCCGTCGTCGAGTTCGAGCAGCGGCACTTTGCCGTTCGCATTCTTGGCGAGGAATTGCGGCGTGCGCGTCTCGCCGTTCGCGCTGTCGATGTCGATCCAGCGGTAGGGGCGCTGCAATTGTTCGAGCAGCAACTGCACCTTGTAGCAGTTGCCGCTGGATTTCATGCCGTAGACGGTGACCACGCCAAGTCTCCTTTGCGACCCATTACTGTGCGCGGCGCGATGTGTCGTCGAACGTCACATTCAGCGCTTGCGCGCCCGCCACTCCTCGCGCGACTGGCCCCAGATGTCGCAAACCTTGTCGCTGAACGGTGGCGGCAAGGCAGTCTGCCGCAACAAGCGTGAACCGAGCCTTGCCGCGACGGCAGCCGAATTCACGTTGGCCGACTCGATACAGTGGATCACGTCGTTCCAGCCGAGGTGGTCGAAAGCCCAATCGATCGCGGCGCTCGCCGCCTCGGTCGCGTAGCCTTTGCCGGTCGCTTCGCGCGCGAGGCCCCAGCCGACTTCGGTGCCGGGCCAACCCTCGGGCATCCATGGGCCGATGCGACCGATCCAGCGACCACTCGCCTTCTCGATCACCGAGAACATGCTGAAGCCCTGCATCGTCCACGCCCCGGCCATCGTAAGGAATCCGCGCCACGCCGCCGCACGCGGCTGTGCGCCGCCGATGAAACGCGCCGACTCCTCGTCGGCCATGAACGCGGCCCAGGCGTCGAAATCCTCACGCGCGATCGGGCGCAGGATCAGCCGCGGGGTTTCGATACGGATCGTTTCGAGCGACACGCGATCAGAACGCGTTGATGCCGGTCACCTCACGCCCGACGACGAGCTGGTGCACAGTCTCGGTGCCTTCGTAGGTGATGACGGATTCGAGGTTGAGCGCATGGCGGATCGGACTGTGCTCGGTCGTGATGCCGGCGGCGCCGAGGATGTCGCGGCATTCGCGCGCAATGTCGATCGCCATGCGGCAGTTGTTCCATTTCGCCAGGCTGACCTGCGTCGGCTGCATCTTGCCCGCGTCCTTGAGGCGGCCGAGCTGCAGCGACAGCAGCTGCGCCAACGTGATCCGCCGCGCCATGTCGGCGAGCTTGATCTGCACCGCCTGCGTCGCAGCGATCGGACGCTTGAACAGCATGCGGTTCTTTGCATACTCGGTCGTCTCGGCGAAACAGGCGATCGCCGCGCCGATCGGACCCCAGGTGATGCCGTAGCGCGCCTGCGTCAAGCAGCCGAGCGGACCCTTCAAGCCCTTCACGTTCGGCAGGCGACTCGCGTCCGGCACGCGTACGTTGTCGAAGAACAAGCCGCTGGTCACCGACGCGCGCAGGCTCATCTTCTTGTGCACTTCCTGCGCGGCGAAACCTTTGCTGTCGGTCGGCACGATGAAGCCCTGGATGCCATCATCGGTCTGCGCCCAGACGATCGCGATCTGGGCGAGATTGCCGTTGGTGATCCACATCTTCGCGCCGTTGATGACCCAGTCGCCGCCATCTCTCTTCGCGTGCGTTTTCATGTTGGCCGGGTCAGAACCACCGTGCGGTTCGGTCAAACCGAAACAGCCGATCACTTTGCCGGCCGCCATCTGCGGCAGCCAGTGCTTCTTCTGTTCCTCGCTGCCGTAGGCGTAGATCGGATACATGCACAGCGAGGACTGCACCGAGGCGAAGCTGCGCAGGCCCGAATCGCCGCGCTCGAGTTCCTGGCAGATCAGGCCGTAGCTGACCCCGTTCATGCCGGCGCAACCGTATTCGGCCGGCAGCGTGGCACCGAGCAGGCCGAGCTCGGCCATCTCGGCAATCAGCTCGGTCGGAAAGCGGGCCTTGTCGAAGCAATCGCCGATGATCGGCAGCACGCGCTCGTCGGTGAAGCGCGCGACGGCGTCCTGCACCATGCGCTCCTCTTCGGTGAGCAGCGAGCGGACGTCGTAGAGATCGACGGGATTGAGCGCAACAGCGGCCATGTATAACTCCAAAATTTCAAGAATGCGGGCAACTCGCGCCGGCGTTCAGCGGCGGCAAAGCCGCCGACTGCAACGGCGGCAGTTATTGCTGCGGCCGAGCCGTCGGCAATAACAGGCTATTCTATGTGGCCGCCATTGGTCGAGTCACCAGCCAGATTTATCGCAACATGAAGGTACCAATTCTCACCTACCACTCGAGCAACATCGACGGCAACGACTACGTCACCAACAATCACGTCGCGCTCGCCGAGGACCTGCACACCATCGCGCGACTGGGCTTGCGCATCGTGCCGGTCGCGCGTGTCGTCGACGTGCTGCTCGGCGAGGCACCGCCTTCGAGCGTGGAAAATGCCGTCGCGCTGACTTGCGACGACGGCTCGTACTTCGACTGGCACGACATGAAGCATCCGCGCCACGGCCCGCAGCGCGGCTTTGCCGGCATTCTGCGCGATCACACGGCGCGCACCGGCCAGCCCGCGCAAATGACCAGCTTCGTCATCGTCTCGCCCGAGGCGCGTGCGGTACTCGACGTCACCTGCATGGCCGGCCGCGACTGGTGGCGCGATGACTGGTGGCGCGACGCGGCGGCGGAAGGCGTCATCGCGATCGAAAACCACAGCTGGGACCACAACCACGCAACCCTGCCGCGCACTGTGCAGCGCGAACAGAACAAAGGCACGTTTGAGACGATCGACAGCTACGCCGACGCCGATGCGGAGATTCGCGCCGCCGCGGACTGGCTCAATGTCCACCTCGCCCCGAATCGCAGCACGCTGTTCGCCTACCCCTACGGCGAATGGAACGACTACCTCGTGTGCGAATATCTGCCGCATTACATGCACGAACACCGCCTGCGCGCGGCGTTCACCGGCGAGCCGCATCCGGTCGAGGCGAACACCGATCGCTGGCTGCTGCCGCGCTATGTCTGCGGCCCCCACTGGAAAACGCCGGGCGAACTGGAGAAACTGCTGCGCGGGATGCGCGTTTAACTACCGCACTCACTGCACGCGGTCTTTCTCCAGCACGACGAGATCGAGATTCGCCTCGACGCCGTCGAGGCGCAGCTGCCAGTTGGCCTCCGCCGCATCCGAGCACGCGGTACAGCGATAGATCAGCAAATTGCCCTCGTCGTACAGAAGCTGCGCGGGCGCGTCGTTCGCACGCACGACCTTCACGTTCATCGCTGCGGCGGCGGGAATGCGGTTGGTCAGCACGATGACGTCGCTCGCCCCCGCGATGAAGTCGAAGGCGAGCGGCGACGGCGCCGCGTGCGCCGCATCGATGCCGACCTGCATGCGCGCCAGGCGTGTCGCACGCGCGCCTTCGGCGGGCGCGATCGCGTGGACATGCGAATACAACGCCAATCCGCCGATGTCGCGGTCCGGCGCAATACCTACGGCTTTCGCGACACGCGCGGGAATACCGGCGAGATGCGCGCCGGGACGGGTGCCGCCGAAACGCAGGTCCGGCCAAACACCGCAGGCATTGCGCACGCTCGTCGCCAGCGACCGCTCGATCGCGGTCGCCAGCCGTGCATGCAACGTCGCCGGTTCGCACAGCACCGTGCCGAGCGCATCGATCTGGCGCACCGACAGCGGCGATCCCGGCACGACGATGTAGCCGTCTTCGCTCTGCACGATGTCGCGGAACGGATTTGCATGCGGCATCGCGCGCACGCCGTGCAGATCGCGCAGGAAGAAACCGAACGGCACGATCGAGAGCAACGCGCACGCGGCGAACGCGACCAGCGCGGCCGCGCGCCATCTCTCGCGCGGGCTCGTGAACCCTTCGTACCAGCCTGCGGCAACGATGAAAGCCAATGGCGGCAGGCAGGACGGCACCATCCAGATCGGCGTCCACGCGCGCGCGATGACGACGAACACGATCTGCGCGACGAGAAACAGCGCTGCCGCGAACGTCCAGCGCCGCAACGGCGTCGCGCGCATCGACAGCGAGGCAATACCGCCGATCGCCAGCGCGATGCACAGACAATAGAGCCACCAGGCAAGCTTGGCGCTCGCGAGCTTCCACGGCGTCAACAGCAACAATCCGACCCAGGCACCGCCGACAAACAGCGCCGCGATGAACTTCGGCACGCGCATGACGATGCTGTTGCCGAGATCTTTCGCTGCGTAGTCCCCCAATGTGCGCCGCCACACGTCGTTGATCGGCTCCGGATCGAGCCAGGGCGGCAGCAGGCTCAACAACACGACCGCCACCGCAATGGCAAGCAACGCCAGCGCGGAAACGGAACGATGCCGCCACAAGACGGCGCCGCCGGCAACGGCGAGATACGGCAACGTCGTGGGATGAGCGTGCACGCACGCCGCGGCAGTGAGGCCGAGCAGCAGCGCGTTGCCGACCGAGAGATGGCTACGCAAGCGCCATGCGGCGAGGCCGAGCAGCAACACGGTCGTCTCGACCAGCGCGGGATGGCTCGGAAACATCAATGGGGCGGTCGACCATCCGGCCACCGCCAAGCTCACGGCGAAAGCGAGCCCGAAGCGTTCATCGACGAGGCGGGTGCCAATTCGCCAAGCGAGGAAGTACTTCAGGGCCGCAAGGATCTGGATCGTCACCGCCGCCGCGGCAAGGCGCCCGGTCAAAGCGATCGGCAGCGCGAGCAGGTAGTGCCACCACGGACCCAGCTCGGCGATCTGGTTGATCGGCGGACCGGCGCGCGGAAAATGCTCGCCGTGCGCGATCAAGGTCGACCAGTACATATCGCGCCAGAAGTCGGTGACGCCGGCGGAGTGCAAACCTGCCGCAACGTGCAGGGCAAGCATCAAGTAGCAGAACGCCGCAGCCGCGATGCGCCAATGGCGCGGGTTCGGCGCGGCAGCGAGCGACGGCGGGCGGGCAAGCGATTCGGACATCGGTCGGCGGCGCAAAAGTTGCCGCATCCTAACCGATTCCGCGCGCCGCGCCGTCGCGGCAGACGTTGGGATTTGGCGCCAACTCCGCTACCCTTCGCCTCCCCCTCAGATCGTTTTCGCGACCATGCTACGTCCTGCCCTGCACACCTTGCCCGAAGCGCTGCGCAGCTTCATCACGATCACCGAGGTCGACGATGCCGAATTCCTCGTCGGCGCGCTGTTCCAGCGCAAGTTCGGCCATCCCGCGCCCGATTTCCCTCGCCACATCGTCGCACTCTACCGCGACGCGGATGGCGCAACGCACGTGCTCGGCTACTCGCACATGCGCCCGTTCGGCGACATCTACCTGTCCGGCGGCTCGTGCAGCAACGGCGAGACGGTCAAGCGCATGCAGGCGCACGAGCGCGACGCGTTGTATGCGGCCGGCGGCACCTGGTTCGTCATTCTCAAGTACGCGTTCGAGCGCTATGCCGACTGCTGCGACGCGTTCTTCGGCTACACCGGCGATCCGCGCGCGCGCGAAGTCGCGGTCGCCGCGGGCTGGATTCCGACCGAATACGAAAACCTCTACGTCAACTGGCACAAGCCGCTGCCCGATTCGTTCCGCCGCGCGCTGCTGGCCAAGGCGCACGCGGTCGGCGAATTCTGACGCGCGGCATTCCCGGGGAGATCACGATGAACCTGCAGACTCGATCCGTTCCTCAGCCACAGTCCGACGCGCGCTACGACCGCACCACGATCGTGCTGCACTGGATCGTAGTGGTGTTCGTGATCGGGCTGTACGCTGCGGCGATCATCTGGGGCGAGTTGCCGCGCGGTACGCCGATGCGCAAGCTGCTGCAGGCACTGCACATCTCTTTCGGTCTTCTGTTCATCGTCGTGCTGGCGTGGCGCGTCTATTGGCGCCTGTTCCGGCGCCGGAAACTGCCCGCCGCAAGCGGCACTGCCGCGCAGCGCCTCGCCGCTGCAGTCGTACAGAATGGCTTGTACGTCATGCTCGTCGCTCAGGCGGTGATCGGTGTGTGCTGGCGCATAGCCCAGCAAGAGCCGCTGGCATTCTTCTGGATGTTCGAATTTCCCGAGCCGCAGATCTTCGACAAGGCAACCAAGCAATTGCTCGGCGTCGCACACGAATACCTGGGTCACGCGATCATTATCGTTGCTGGCGTCCACGCGCTCGCCGGGCTTTACCGTCACTTTGTGCTCAAGGACGGCGTGATGCGCCGCATCCTGCCAGGCGCGTCCTCCTGACAGCGCTGACCGTTCACGTGATGCAGTCGTCGTTTGCCGCGTGAGCAATCTCGCGGTGCCTCGCCGCGGGAGCGTGGAAGATGCGCGCGTGCAAACCGAAAACCCTATACTGCTTGTCCATCCGCCGCATTCGAATGGCGAAGCTTGTCGCTGTTCGCGATTCCCGCAGCCAGACGCGTCACGATGAACGACTCCGCCCGCACTTCCCAGCTCGCTCCCGACGAAGCCCTGACGACGCTGCTGCACCGCTATGCCGCGGGCGAATCCGGGGCAATGGCGCAGTTGATGCCGCGCGTCTACGACGAACTGCATCGCGCGGCACGACGCCAGTTGCAACAGGAACGCGCCGATCACACGTTGCAGCCAACCGCGCTGGTCAACGAGGTCTTCCTGCGCCTCGCCGACCGGCGCGAACTGGAACTCAACGACCGCGCGCATTTCATCCGCCTCGCCGCGCAGATCATGCGCCACGTGCTCGTCGACCACGCGCGCGCGCAGCGCGCGCAAAAGCGCGGCGGCGACGTCGCAGTGACCAGCCTCGATCGCCTCGAGCAAGGCTCCGGCGTACCCTCGGTGCGCGACGCCGGCGCCGACGACGAAGGCGGCGCGCTGCGCGTGGAGATGGATTTCCTCGCCCTCGACGCTGCACTCGACAATCTCGCCAAACTCTCCGAACGCCAGGTCCAGGTCGTCCACCTGCGCTACTTCGGCGGCCTGTCGATCGAGGAAGTCGCCCAAGCGCTCGACCTTTCGCCGGCCACGGTCAAGCGTGACTGGACCATGGCACGGCTGTACCTGCGCCGCGAACTCGAAGCGGCGCAGGTCGAGCCACCGGCCTAACGCTGCGCCAACACCAGTGTTTCGCCTCAGTGCCCGAACAGGCCCTTGAGCGCATCAACGGGGCCCTTCTTTTCTTGCTTGCCGCGGCCTTCGCCACTGTCCTCGTCGCGTCCGCGGCCATTCATCGACGCTGCGTTTTCGCCAAGCATATTCATCGCCACCGACTTGTTGCGCACGCGCGCGACCCAGTCCGGCGACCACGTCGCCGGCGCGTTCGTCGGCTTCGGCGGGTAGGAGAAATTCGCCTCGTTGCCGTAGGCGATACCTTGCAGCATCGCGTTCTCGGCCTTGGCAAAGATGCCGGCCGGCACCTCGCACTCGGTCTGCGTCGGTGCGAGCAGCACCTTCTCGCGCAGCCATTTGTCGACGTTCGCGTTCGAGGCGTAGTTCATCAGGCCCGTGCCCGGATCCGGCAGCTCGGATGAGCTCCACAGCACGAGATCGGGCGCGCCGGACTTGTCCTCGCTCGCGCTCATCGCGGTGAGCAGATAGGCGCGCGCCTGCTCGATCGATTGCCAGTGCACGCGGATCGAATCGGCGAGCTTGCCACCGGATTCGATGCGGAAGCTCGGCATGAAATCCTGATCACGCGACAGGGTGAATTTCAGATTGTCCGGCACGCCGTCGCCGGTGACGACGTGCTCGCCGGCGACCGAGGCGCTGCGCGCGACGCGCGAATTTTCCCTGTCGTTCGGCCAGATTGCATAACCCGGTTCGGCGCGCGCGCCGCGATCCGGTACGCTGCGGCCCTGCATGAAGCCGGCGTAGTCCTGTGCCGAGAATTTTGCCATGTCGATCACGCGCGGCTGGCCCGGTTTCACGCTCGCACTGCAGCCCCAATAGAATAGGATGCGGCCGCGCGGACGCTCGGGATAGGTCGTCTCTTCGCCGCTGCCGCTCGTGCCTTCGCGCGGCGGCGTGACCAGATGCAGCGGCTCGGCACCGACGTCGGCGCGCTGCGGGGTTTCCTGCGTCGCGCTCGTGCCGGCCGGCTTGTTCGCCGTGTACAGCGCGATGTCGATCTGCCGCCCCGGCATACCGCCATACTTGGTCATGCCGAAATTGCCGACGCCCTTGGCGTGGCGCCCGTCGCGGCCCTGCGCGGCGCGCGTACCGATCATGCCGCCCATCATCGAGCCGGCGATACCGCCCGGCATCTCGTCCATGCCCATCATGTTGTAGGTGGCGAGGTCCATCCAGTACTGCGCGATCGGTCCGCGCGCAGCGGGCTTCGGCGTGTCGGCGGCGCCAGCCGTCGCGGCGATGACGAGTGCGATGGCGGCGCTCAGCGCGGGCAAGCGGCGCGACGAAACACGCGCGACGGACGTGCGGGTATGCATAAAGACGGACATGACAATCTCCATTTTTCGGGTTCGCGGCCTCGAACGAGACCACCTGCATTCCTTTGAGCGTAGAATCGAAAGAACCGGCTCATCGGGGTTCATCGTGGTCAGTTGCCACGGTGCGATGAGCCGTTCGGGGTCGTATTGCGCTTTTGGGGTTATGGAATCCGCACGCTGGCAGAAACTCACCGACATCGTAGGTGAATGTCTTGACTTGCCCGTCGCCGAACGCGACGCGTTCGTGCGCGCGCGCTGCGACGACGACGAGGCCTTACACCGCGAGGCCCGGGCGTGGCTGGCCAGTGCTGCCGGTGGCGAGGATTTCCTGCAGCAACCATTGCAGGTGGATACCCAACTGCTGCAGTCGGCGGCAGTGACCGCGGCGATGCCGGGCTGGGTCGGACGCCGACTCGGCCCGTACCGCATCGTCGGCGAGGTGGCGCGCGGCGGCATGGGTAGTGTGTTCCGCGCCGTGCGCGACGACGACGAGTACCATAAGATCGTCGCGATCAAGCTGATCCGCCCCGATCTCGGCGGCGATGCGATTGCCAGTCGCTTCCGCATGGAACGCCAGATCCTCGCCGGACTCGACCATCCCAACATCGCCCGCCTGATCGACGGTGGCACGACCGAAGACGGCTTGCCCTACCTCGTCATGGACTACGTCGACGGCGAGCCGATCGACCGCTACTGCAACCGCACGGCGCTCGGCGTGCGCGAGCGCCTGCAACTGTTCTGCGAGGTCTGCGCGGCGGTGCAGTTCGCGCACCAGCGCCTGGTCGTGCATCGCGACCTGAAGCCGAACAACATCCTCATCGACCGCGACGGCAAGGTGAAGCTGCTCGACTTCGGCATCGCGCGCCTGATCGATGCCGATGCAGACAGCCCGACCACGCTCACCGCGTTCACGCCAGAGTACGCCAGCCCCGAGCAGGTCAAGGGCGAGGCGATCACGACCGCCAGCGACATCTACTCGCTCGGCGTGCTGCTCTACCGTCTGCTCGCCGGACGCAGCCCGTACCGTTCCGACAATTCGCAGTTGCACGCGCTCGTGCGCGAGATCGTCAGCACCGACCCGGCACGGCCAAGCGCAAGTGCGGGCGAATCGGGCCGCGGCGGTGCAGCGACGCCCACGCTCGATACCGAACGCCTGCGCCGCGCGCTGCGCGGCGACCTGGACACGATCGTGCTCATGGCACTGCGCAAGGAACCCGGGCAACGCTACGCCTCGGTCGAGCAGTTCGCCGACGACGTGCGTCGCCACCTCTCCAACCGGCCGGTGCGTGCGCGTGACGGCGCGCTCGCCTATCGCGCACGCAAGTTTCTCGTGCGCCACCGTCTCGGCGTTGCGCTCGGCTCGCTCGCCGTCGCCGGCTTGCTCACACTGTCGGTCTACGCGCTGCAGCAGGCACGCGTCGCGCGCGCGGAAAAAGCACGCGCCGAACGCCACTTCGACGGTGTGCGCGACCTTGCCAACCGTTTTGTCGGCGACGTATTCCTGCAGATCGTCGACATCCCCGGCACGGCGAAAGCGCAGCAGACCCTGCTCGATACGAGCATCGAATACCTCGATCGTCTCGCCGCCGATGCAGGCAAAAATCGCGGGTTGCTGCTCGATGTCGCCAGAGGCTACATCAAGCTCGCGCAGATTCAGGAGCGCGGGCTGATTCCACCCGCGCAGCGTGCGGCGAGCGCGAACCGGGCCCTCGCCGCACTCAAGCGCGCCGATGAACTCGCGCCGCCCGACGCGCGTTCGTCCGAGCTGCGCCTGTTCGCGCAAACCCTGCTCGCTGGCAGCGAAAGCGACGCGCAGCACTTCGACACGGCCAAGGCTCAGTTCGAAACGGCCGTGGCGCTTGCGCGCACGGCACCCAGCGCCGACGAACCCTCGGCGCTGACCCAGGCACGCGCGAACGCGCTCGCGGAGTTCGCCAAGGCACCCGGCATCGACATGCCCACGAGCCAGCGCCTTGCGCTGACGCGCGAAGCCTATGCGGGCTATCAGGCCGCGCAACGCACCGCCACAAACGACAAGGAGCGCGACGACGTCGCAAACGCTCTGGCGACGACCTCGCTCTTTCTCGCCCGCGCCCAACTCGAGGATCGCGACGACGCGCAGCGCATCGCGAAGGCATTGGCCTATGCACAGGACGCCATCCGCGAACAGGAAGCTGCCTACGCGAAGAATCCGCGCGACATCAAGAACCTCATCAACCTCGTGCTCGAGTCGAGCACTGCCGCATCGATCGCCGCACGTAGCGGCGACTACGACTTGGGCCGCGCCTACTACCGCAAGTCACGCGACTACGACGAAGAGATGCAGCGTCAGGATCCGGGCCAGCCGACCGCGATGGTCAACCGTATCGCCACCCGTCTGGAACAAGCGGAGATGGAGCTGCGCGCCGGTACCTCGGTGCGCGCCCAACTCGAAGAGCTCGCCGAAGTTGAGCGCATGGTGCGGCAATTGCCCGACTATCTCTCGGGACAACGCCAGATGACCGCCGTACGCGCCTGGATAGACGGACTCAAAGCCGAGTTCAGCCTGCGCCGCAGCGAGGAAACCGATCTCGCGCACGAACAGCGCATCGCGCTCAAGCGCGAAGCGATTGCGTTATTCGAGAATTCGAACAAGCTGGTCGCGCAGATTCCGGAAATGATCGACGAAGAGACCCAGGACATCGTCGAACTGGTCCGTACCGGCGCCACGCGATCACGCGCTTCGCTGGCGAATTTGCAGGCACGCTGACTACCGGCGTCGCGCAGCACGCGGCGGAACCGGGACGACAACTGATATCCTGCGGGCATGAACCCCGATTTTTCCGCACCCGTACCCGGCGTACGCCGCGCATTGGTGACCGGCGCCTCCGCCGGCATCGGCGCGGAATTCGCGCGCCAGCTCGCCGCATCAGGCCATGCGCTCGTGCTGACCGCGCGCCGTGCCGATCGTCTCGCCGCGCTCGCCGAAGAACTGAAAGCCGCGCACGGCGTGCAAGTCGACTGCATCGCCGCCGACCTCGCCGATCCACACACACCGGCCGCCCTCTGCGACGAGCTCGCGCGCCGCGGTCTCGCCATCGACGTGCTGATCAACAACGCCGGCTACGGCGTGCCCGGTTCGCTGCTCTCGCAGCCATGGCAGGTGCATGCCGATTTCATCCAGGTGCTGATGACCGCACCGGTCGAACTCGCCTGGCGCCTGCTGCCCGGCATGCGCGAGCGCGGCTACGGTCGCATCGTCAACGTAGCCTCGCTCGCCGGCCACGTCCCCGCGCCGGCCGGGCACACGCTGTACGCGGCGAGCAAGGCCTACCTGATCAAGTTTTCGCAGGCGCTCGCGCTCGAAAATCGCGCCAGGGGCGTGCACGTCTGCGCGCTCTGCCCCGGTTTCACTTATTCCGAATTCCACGACGTCACCGGTTCGCGCGCGCTGGTCTCGCAGATGCCGAAGTGGTTGTGGATGCAGGCCGACCGTGTCGTGCGCGAGGGTCTGGCCGCGGTCGAACGCGGCGATGCGGTGTACATTCCCGGCCGTGTGAACCGCACGATCAAGGGCCTGATCAAACTGCTGCCCGATTCCGTCGGCCTGCGCATGGCCGCGCGCGAGGGCCGCAAATTCCGCGTCGCCGACGACGCTTCGCCAAGCACCTGACGCATGTCCGATTTTTCCTCGCTCGATCTCGCCGCGCCGCTGCTCAAGGCGCTGTCCGCGCAGAACTTCACCACGATGACGCCGGTGCAGGCGCAGAGCCTGCCGCCGATGCTCGCCGGTCGCGATCTGATCGCGCAGGCGCCAACCGGCAGCGGCAAGACCATTGCGTTCGGTCTCGGCCTGCTGCAGCGCCTCGACCCGGCATTCGTCAAACCGCAGGCGCTCGTGCTCTGCCCTACGCGCGAACTTGCCGACCAGGTCGCGAAGGAAATCCGCCGTCTCGCTTTCGACATCCCGAATCTGAAAGTGCAGACCTTGACTGGCGGCGTCGCGCTCGCGCCGCAGCTCGCATCGCTGCGCAAGGATTCGCATGTCGTCGTCGGCACGCCCGGGCGCGTGCAGGAGATGCTGCGCAAACACGCGCTCAGCCTCGCCAAGCTGCGCACGCTCGTGCTCGACGAAGCCGACCGCATGCTCGACATGGGTTTCGAGGAAGCGATCCGCGAGATCGTCGGCAAGACGCCGCCGTCGCGACAGAGCCTGCTGTTCTCGGCGACGTTTCCCGACGCGATCCGCGAGATCGCGCGCAACACCTTGCGCGATCCGGTGGAAGTGACGATCGCCGGCGAAATCGAGCAGCCCGAGATCGACGAGCACTTCTTCGAGATCGACCTTGCGCGCAAGCCGGCCGCGCTCGCCGCGCTGCTGCTGCAGCACCAGCCCGAGTCGACTGTCGTGTTCTGCAATACACGCCGCGATGTCGACGACGTGACCGAAGCGCTCGGCGACGACGGCATCGATGCGCTCGCGTTGCACGGCGACATTGACCAACGCGATCGCGACGAGGTGCTCGTACGCTTCGCCAACCGTTCCTGCCGCGTGCTTGTCGCCAGCGATGTCGCTTCGCGCGGACTCGACATCAAGGACCTCGCCGCGGTGGTCAACTATGAACTGCCGCATGACATCGACAGTTATCGCCACCGCATCGGCCGCACTGCGCGCGCGGGCAAGACCGGGCTCGCGCTCAACCTGGTCACGCCGCGCGAAATGCATCGCGCGCACGAACTGGAAAAACTCGAGTTGGAAAAATACCCCGACGCAAAACTGCAGTGGTCGAAATTGTCTGCATCGAATGCGAAGGCAAAGGACGGCTTGCCGGCGACGATGGCGACGCTGCGCATCGACGGCGGCAAGACCGACAAGCTGCGCGCCGGCGACATCCTCGGCGCGCTCACCGGCGACGTAGGCTTGAAGGGCGATGCAATCGGCAAGATCGACATCTTCCCGACGCGTTCCTACGTCGCCGTTGCGCGCAGCCTCGCCGACAAGGCGCTGAACCGGTTGCGCGCGGGCGGAATCAAGGGGCGCAAGTTCCGCGTGGTGCGGATTTGATCCGATGAACACCCCTGCGTCGCAAACGAATTCAACCGACGCGAATGCGGACGCGGACGTCATCCGCGTCACCGAACAATGGATCGCGCGCGCCGTGGTCGGATTGAACCTGTGCCCGTTCGCGCGCGCCCCCCTGGCGCAGCAGCGCGTGCGCTTTTGCGTCAGCCATGCGGACGACGAAGATGCGTTGCTTGATGATTTATGCGAGGAACTCATCGCATTGCAAAATGCCGATCCGCAAATTTGCGAAACGACGCTGCTGATTCATCCGTACGTGCTGACCGAGTTTCTCGACTACAACGATTTTCTCGGTGCGGCAGAAACAGCGGTGCAGGTGTTGGGACTCGAGGGCGAATTGCAGGTCGCCAGCTTCCATCCCGGCTACCAATTTGCCGACACCGAAGCGGATGCGATCGAGAATTGCACCAATCGCTCGCCCTACCCCATCCTGCATCTGCTGCGCGAATCGAGCATCGAACGCGCGCTGGAATCGATCTTCGATCCGGACGAAATCCACCGTCGCAACATCGCTACCTTGCGCAAGCTCGGCCCCGCCGGCTGGCGGGCGCTGATGGGCAATGATGGTGGCGCGAAGTGAACGGCGCTCGCTTCGCCGCGACTCGCGTTGCATGCCGTCACGACCTGGCGCAAGCTTCGCTTTCCGACATCCGCCGCGTCACCCATGACAACCCAAGGAGATCGACATGAGCAAAGGCATGAACCAGAAAAAAGACGCGAAGAAAAAACCGGCGAAGACCATGAAGGAAAAAAAGGCCGAGAAGGACGCTAAGAAGTCGGCGAAACGCTAGCGCATTGATTGCGCGCGGGCTCAACGCGGAGCTCGGCCCACGCGGCCTCGCACGCGGCGCGAGATGCCGCGCGCAACGACGCTGCCCGAGCTGATCAATTCGGTACGGATTCCTTGTTCTCGTCCGCGGAGGAATCTGCGGGCTTTTCCTGCGCGGCGTCCGCATCGTTTTTCGCGCGTTTCTTCAGACGCTTCTCGTCCTGCTGTTTCTTCTTGGCCAGATCGCGCTGGCGCTTGTCGTACTGGTAGTTGGGTTTCATTGCCACGCTTGAGATCGCTCGCTCAGCTCAACGGAATGGCAAGTGTGCCCGAAATGCCGCGCAATATCTCCGGATCGCGAGTGGCAACGACTCGACCTACAGAAGCAGGAAGGCTCAAGCCTGCGCAAGCAACTTCTCCACCTGCACCAGCACCGTGTCGGCATAGTCGGCGCCCTTGCCCTTCGCGACCAGCTTGCGGTAGTCGGGGAACAGCGCGCGCAGTTCGGCGGCGGTGTAGCAGTGCTCGATCTTGAGCGTGAAGCGGAACGCGGCGATGCCGCCGAACACGCCGACCGATCCGACCGCAGTGTCGTTGAGCAGTTGCCGCGCCTGCTGCAGCGGCGTGATGCCCTCGCCGGCGACGAGCTTGGGCATTTCGACCTGCGCCTCGGGAATTTCGACCAGGCCGAGCGCATGCAGCTCGTCGAGCGCGGCGACCGTCGCCTCGTGGGTTTTGAATACATGGGTCAGCTCGGCCACACTGCGTTCGCCGTTGGTTTCGATCAGCAGCGCGCGCAGTTGCCAGGAGAGCTTGTGCGCACGCGAATCGATTTCGCGCCGGCCGGCGTCGGTTTTCTGCGGAACCTGGTTCGACAGCATCGATCGCCTTCCCTTTGACTTGCTCTTGTGGGCACGAACATCGGGCGGTGTTCCGCCGAGCCGATCTCCGCTTGCATTATGTTGCGCGGCGCGTCCATACGCACGAAAAAATCTGCGGAATGGCTCACGCTTTTGCCAAGCTCACCACTCCGTGCGTTGCGGCAGCAGTCCGCGCAGTTCCTGCTCAGTCAGGTTGCGCCACTGGCCGAGCCTGAGCGCGCCAAGCTTGACGTTGACGATGCGCACGCGGCGCAGCTGCGTCACGCGGTAGCCGAACGCTTCGCTCATCAGACGGATCTGCCGGTTGAGCCCCTGCGTGAGCACGATGCGGAAGCCGAACTTGGCGATGCGCGTGGTCTTGCACGGCTTGGTCATCTGTCCATGCACGCGCACTCCGCGCGCCATGCCGGTGAGGAACTCGGGCGTCACCGGCTTGTTCACGCCGACCAGGTATTCCTTCTCGTGGTTGTTTTCCGCACGCAGGATCTCGTTGACGATGTCGCCATTGCTGGTGAGCAGGATCAGGCCTTCGGAATCCTTGTCGAGGCGGCCAATCGGAAAGATGCGCTCGGCGTGGTCGACGAAGTCAACGATATTGCCCTTGACCTCGCGCTCGGTCGTGCAGGTGATGCCGACCGGCTTGTTGAGGGCGATATAAACGTGCTTGCGCCCGCGCGCGCCGCTGCGCCGCTGCAGCAGCGGCTGGCCGTCGATCAGCACTTCGTCGCCTTCCTCGACCTGGCTGCCGATGCCGCCGGGGCGGCCGTTGAGCGTCACGCGTTTTTCCGCGATCAGGCGGTCGGCTTCGCGCCGCGAGCAGTAGCCGGTCTCGGCGATGTGTTTGTTCAGGCGCTTCGACAGCGGTTTCGTCGGCGCGGAATCGGTTTCGTCGGAAATCATGCTTCAAATGGGTGCCGGGACCGTATGCGAAGTATAGGATGCCGCGGCGTTCGATCACGCAAACTGGAGCCCACTGCCATGAAAACCGTCCCCGCTTTTCTCCTGTCGTTGCTCGTCGCGTCAGGCGTGCGTGCCGACCCACCATCGGGCGATGTCGAGGCGGCGGTACGCGCTGCAGACGAGGCGTTCTGGAAGACTTACAACACCTGCGACCTCGCCACGACCGGCGACTACTTTACCGACGACATCGAGTTCTATCACGACAAGGGCGGGCTGACGAAGTCGCGTGCGGCGCTGGTCGAATCGATCAAGAAGAACATCTGCGGCAACCCGGACCAGCGCGTGCGCCGCGAGGCGGTCGCCGATTCGGTGAAGCTCTATCCGATGGCCGGCAACCGCGCGCTACTGGTCGGCGACCACCGCTTCTACATCACCGAACCCGGCAAGCCCGAGTACGTCACCGGCCAGGCCAAGTTCGACGACTTGTGGGAGTACGTCGACGGCCGCTGGCGCATGAGTCGCGTCTTCAGCTATTCGCATGCAGGCGTGTCGTATGCACCGCCCACCGCGATCGAGCTGCCCGCCGCGACGCTGGCAAAGCTCGCCGGTCGCTACGCAAGCAAGCAAAGCGGCGAGCTCGACATCGGCGTGGACGGATCGCATCTCAAGCTGAAGTCGGGCACGCTCACGCTCGCGATCTTCGCGCTGTCGCCGACGCAATTCTTTGCAAAGGAACGCGACCTGCGCTTCGAGTTCTCGGCGCCGAAGGGCGGCGTGATCGACCGCATCTTCGTGCGCGAGAACGGCAACGTGGTCGACGAAGTCCGGCGCAAGGCGGGCGGACCGAAGTAGGTGAACGGTCCGCTCAATCCCCGCCGGCGCGATATGCCGCGATGCGCAGCGGTAAGGGCGGCGCGATCGCATCGAGCACCGTGACGCGCAGCCTGCGCAACGATGACGAGGCGATGCGGTCGAGCTTGCAGGCGCCGATCGTTTCGCCCTGCATGAGCTCCTTCCAGCCACCGTCGGCCGCGCCGTGCAAGACATATTTCGATACACGCTGGCCCTGCTCGATGTCTTCGGCGAGGCGCACGATGCCGACCGGATGCGCCTCGCCGAGATCGATTTCGGCTACCGCGCTGCGCTCACCGGTTTTTTTCCACACCACCTTTTTGTCCGATGCGAGATCCTGCGCGAACAACACGTCGCGCGCAGCACGCCACTCGCGCAGGCGCGCGACATCGTTGGCGTGGAACAAGCCGTCGCGCGTCGGCGGCACGTTGAGCAGCAGTTTCGAATTGTGCCCGACCGAGTTGAACCAGATTTCGTTCAACGCTTCGACGCTCTTGACCTTGTCGTCCTCGGCCGCGTGATGGAACCAGCCCGGCCGGATCGATACGTCGGCTTCGGCAGGACGCCAGACACGGCCCATGGGATCGCCGTGCAGCAGCGCGTTCGTCACCGCGGGACTGTCCACGCCCGGATACGGCACTGCGGCCGGATCGACGCTCGCCCAGTTCGGATAGCCGGCCATGCCCTTCTCGTTGCCGCACCAGCGCACATCGGGACCGGCATCGGAAAACATCACCGCATTCGGCTGCAGCTTGCGCACGAGCGCATGGATGCGTGGCCAGTCGTAGCTCTGGCGCTTGCCGTTCGGGCCTTCGCCGTTGGCGCCGTCGAACCACATCTCGTGGATGTCGCCGTAGCGCGTGAGCAGCTCGGTCAGCTGCTCGCAGTAGAAATCGTTGTAACGCTCGCCGCCGTAAGCCGGCGAGTTGCGATCCCACGGCGAGCAATACAGGCCGACGCGCAGGTTCTCGGCACGGCAGGCGTCGGCGAATTCGCGCACGACGTCGCCTTTGCCGCCGCGCCACGGGCTGCTCTCGACCGAGTGCTTGGTCGTCTTGGTCGGGAACAGGCAGAAGCCGTCGTGATGCTTTGCGGTGAGGATCATCGCGCGCGCACCGGCCGCGCGCGCACTGCGTGCCCATTGACGCGCGTCGAGTGCGGTCGGGTTGAAGATCTCCGGGTCCTCGTTGCCGAGACCCCACTCGCGATCGGCGTAGGTGTTGACGCCGAAGTGCACGAACATCGCCAGCTCGTCGCGCTGCCAGAGCAACTGGCTCGGCGTCGGCCGCGGCAGCGCCACGTCACTGGCAACAACGCGTGCGCGTGCCCACGGCGACGCCGCGCCGGCAATCACGATGGAGGCGAGAAAACTGCGACGAGAAACATTCATGGTGTGGATTCTTTCCTGGTCGAAACGGGCAGCAGTTGTACGGCGTCGAAATCCAGCCCCAGATCGTCGGCCGGGAATGCCGGCCGGGCCAGGCGTATCGTCAATGCCACGGTTTGCGCGGCGGGCAGCGTGAACGGACCAAAATCGGTGGACAACCCTTGCGCCTCGCCCTGATCGCGCACCTGGCCGCCAACCGCGACGCGATAGCGCGCGCTAGCTGGGGACCTGCCGCCTTCGAAGTGCAGCATGACCGTGCGCGCCGTTGGCGAGGACACCGCGGCCGACAGCACGACCGTGGTCTGATATTGCGTCGAGTAGCCGTTGCGGAAGCCGAAACTCGTTCCCGCGGACCATTCACCGCGTGCGATGCGTATCGATCCGTTGGGCGCGGCGACCACGGCCTTGCTCGGCATCGTCGCTGCACCGACATCGAGTGCCTGCGGATGCGCGCGCAACCACGCGCCGATCCCGCGCAGCACCTGTGCCTCGAACGGCACGACCGAGCCGTCGCCCATCGGTCCGATATTGAGCAGGTAACTGCCCCCGTGCGCACGCGCCTCGACGAGACCATGCACGAGCTCGCGCGTCTTGCCTTCGGCATCCTCGCGCTTCTGCCAGCTGCGATAGCCCCAGGTGTCGTGGTAGATCGACGCCGGCACCTCGAACGGCGGCTGCAACCCCGGCGGCGGCGCCTCGTTGTCGCCGAGCGTGACGAAGTCGCCGACGTTGTTCCAGATGCGCCCGTTGATCACCGCCTGCGGCTGCAATTCGCGCACGATCGCGGCGAACTTGCGGCTCTGCTCGGGCGTCGGCGAGGACATGTCGAACCAGACTTCGGTTATGGTCCCGTAGTTCGTCATCAGCTCGCGCAGTTGCTGCTCGATCAGCGGCTCCATCGAGGCAGGGATAGGATTGTTGTTGTCCGGATCGAACGCGTGCCCCGCATGCCAGTCGACAAGCGAGAAGTACACGCCGAAGCCGAGGCCGATCTTGCGGCACGCCGTCGACAGCAGCTTGAGCGGATCCTTGCCGAACGGCGTGCGCTTGACGATGTTGTAGTCGGTCGACTTCGTGTCGAACATCGCGAAGCCGTCGTGATGCTTGCTCGTGACGAGGATGTAGCGCGCGCCGGCGTCCCTGGCGAGAGCGCAGATCGCATCGGCGTCGAACTTCGCCGCGTCGAAACGTTCGGCCACTCTGGCGTAATCCGCGCGCGCTATGTTCGCGAAGCTCTGGATCTGCTCGGAATAGCCCTTCGTCACCGGCTTGCCCTGCCAGACGCCGCCAAGCTCGGAGTACAGGCCCCAATGGATGAACATGCCGAAGCCGAGTTGGCGCCAGGCCTCGATGTTCGGCGCGAGCGCAGGCTGGACGGGATCGACGGCGGCTGGCTGCGAGGATGGCGCTTTCTGCGCGGCGACGGTCGATGCCGCCAGCGCGATGAACAGCGGAATAAGGACCAGTATCAACTTCGGGCGCACGGCGACTCCACGGATGGATTCCTCTTCGTTCGAATCGACCAGGCAGCTTTGTCACGTCGCGAATGGTGCAATGCAATGTTTACCTGCATCGCGAAAATGATAAAGTCCATCGCATCCTTTGGATCGATCCAAATTAAGAAATAACCGATTTCCCGCAAAGATGCACGCCGCACGACGGCATGCATATGTCCGACGACCGCTCTTCCTGCCGCCCCGCCCCGCCTCTTCTTCGATCAACCATGCCCCTGCTCGAAATCGCCGCCGCCTCGATCGCCTCCGCCCTCGCCGCCCAGGAAGGCGGCGCCGACCGCATCGAGCTCTGCGCCAACCTGCGCGAGGGCGGTACGACGCCTTCGCACGGCACGCTGGTCGAGGCACGCAAACGGCTGCGCATTCCGATTCATGTGCTGGTGCGTACGCGCGGCGGCGATTTTCTCTATAACGAGGCCGAAGCTGCGGCCATGATCGGCGACATCGAAGACTGTGTGCGCAGCGGTGCCGACGGAGTCGTGATCGGCGCGCTCGATGCGGACGGCAACGTCGACGTCGCGCTGTGCCGGCGCCTGGTCGCGGCCGCCGGCAAGCTCGACGTCACTTTCCATCGCGCCTTCGATGTCGCACGCGATCCGACCGCGGCGCTCGAAGACATCATCGCGCTCAGCTGCGCGCGCGTACTCACTTCGGGTGCGGCGGCGAGTGCGCCGCAGGGCGTCGAGGCGATCGCACGTCATGTGCACCAGGCGAACGGCCGCATCGCGATCATGGCCGGCGGCGGCGTCAATGCCGACAACGTGCGCGAACTGGTCACGCGCACAGGTGTGACCGAATGCCATTCGTCGGCCGGCGCCACGCTTCGCTCGGGCATGCGCCTGCGCCGCGAGGACTTGCCGGGACTGGAACCGGATTTCGTCCAGACTGACGTCGCGCGCGTACGCGCTCTGGTCGCGGCACTGCGCGGGAGTTGATCGATGACGCCCAACAAAAGCTGGTCAGGAAAATTTCGCCGCGGGATCATGATGAACGGAAAAAGTATATTTTTTGCATCGCTGCTCGCCGGCGCATTCGTGCTGCCCGCCGTTGCCGCCGATGCAGGGGGCGCGGATCCGATCGATCAGGTCAACACCTTTATCGGCACGCAGGACGAAGGCAACACGTTCCCGGGTGCCTCCGCACCGTTCGGCATGATCCAGGTCAGCCCGATCGGTTCGCATTACGCCGGCTGGCAATACACCGACAAGAAGATCCGCGGCTTCGGCCACTTCTTCCTGTCCGGCGCGGGGTGCTTCGAGCAAGGCGGCCTCGTTTCGGTGCTGCCGGTGACAGGCACGATCGGCGCCGGCGCGAAATCCACGTTCGACACAAACAATCCGGAAGCCTTCGATCAGACGCGCTATGCCGCCGCCTTCGATCATCAGGGCGAAATCGGCAAGCCCGGTTACTACAAGGTGCGCCTGACCGCCGATTCAAATCAGCACGTTGGCGGCATCGATGCGGAAACGAGCGCGTTGACCCGCGTCGGCGCCGAACGCTACACCTTCGCCCAAGGCACGCAGGCGCACGTGCTGGTCAATCTCGGCCAGGCAACGGTGCGCCATCGCGTGATCCACAGCAACCTCAGGATCGTCGACGACCACAGCGTCGAAGGCTCGCTCGAAGTCATCGGCTTCTGCGGCGGCAGCGCCTACACGACCTGGTTCCGCCTCGAATTCGACCGGCCGTTCAAGGCCAACGGCACTTGGAACAAGCTCAAGGGCACGCCCGGCGCCAAGGAATCGAGCGCGGCCGAAGCGCCGAACGGCGCCTGGTTCGACTTCGACACGAAAGACTCGCGCGAAGTGACCATCGTCAGTGCGGTCTCGCACGTCGACGCCGATGGCGCGCGCAACAATTTGCGCAGCGAAGGCTACGTCGACGGCAAACCACTCGGTTTCGACGCGATCAAACAACGCGCGCAGGACGCTTGGCGCAAGGAACTGGCCAGCGTGCGCGTGCGCGGCGGCACGGCGGAAGATCGCGTCGTCTTCACCACCTCGCTCTACCACACCCTGTTGCAGCCGCTGACCGCCAGCGACGCCGACGGCCGCTATCGCGGCTGGGACGACGCGATCCACAAGGCCAACGGTTGGACCTACTATGAGTACTTCTCCCTCTGGGATACCTACCGCGCGCAGAACCAGATGCTCGCGATCCTGCGTCCACAGCGCGCGCGCGACATTGCCCGAACGGTGGTGACGATCGCCGAACAGGGCGGCTGGCTGCCGCGTTGGGGTTATGCCAACTACGAGACGAACACGATGACCGGCGATCCGGTCACGCCGTTCCTCGCCGACTCTTGGAAATACGGCGCGCTGTCAGGCGACGAGGCCAGGCGCGCCTACGCGGCGCTCAAGCGCAATGCCGACGACGTACCGCCCGCGTCCTGGCGCGAGGAAGGCCGCGCCGGCAACCCAAACTACATCGCCAAAGGTTTCATCGAGTACGAGAAATCCTCGAGCAAGAAGAAGGCGATGGACGTCGACCAGGAGCATTCCGCCTCGGCAACATTCGAATACGCGCAGGCCGATTGCTCGCTCGCGCTGATGGCTCGCGGCCTCGGCGAGAAGGCCGATGCGCAGCGCTGGTCGGCGCGCAGCGGCAACTGGAAAAACCTCTGGGACGCCTCGATCGTCGACAACGAACACGGCGGCTTCAAGGGCTTCCCGCGGCCGAAGACGCTGGACGGCGCCTGGTTCTCGCCAAAGGACAAGCCCTATTCGCCAGCGAGCGAGGACGGTTTCCACGAAGGCACCGCGTGGCAGTACCAGTGGCTCGAACAGCAGGATGTGCCGTCGTTGATCAAGGCGATGGGTGGTGCCGACGAGACGCATAAACGTCTGGACGTCTTCTTCGCGCTCGACAAGCTGCTTGCCGATCCACTTCATGCCGCGCGCAAGGAATGGGTCATGGGTGCGTACGACTACTACAACCAGTTCCGCTACAACCCGAACAACGAACCTGACCTGCACAGTCCGTGGATGTACACGCTGACCGGCGCGCCATGGAAGACCGCGGTCGTGCTGCGCGCGGCGCAGACGCTGTTCACCGACGGTCCGAACGGGGTCACCGGCAACGACGACCTCGGCACGATGTCGGCGTGGTACCTGTTCAGCGCGCTCGGCCTTTATCCCGGCATGCCGGGCACGGGCCAGCTGCTGCTGCACACGCCGCGCTTCGAGCATGCCGAGATCGACCTCGACGGCGGCAAGACGCTCGTGATCGATGCGCCCGGTGCGGACGGCAGCAAGCTGCAGTACATCGACGGCGCGCAAATCGACGGCCGTGCGCAGGCGAAAGTCTTCGTCGACTGGGCTACGCTGCGGCGTGGCGCGACGATCCGCTACGCACTGACCGTCAATGCACCGGCTTGGGGTACGCATCCCGCCGATCTGCCGCCGGCGGCTTGCCCGGGCGTCGCGACGCGCTGATGCGAACACGCCGGGCCAGGGGGAACAGGACATGAAAAAGGCTGCAACCAAAGTCCGCAACGCGCAACGCACGCCGACGGTCAGCGACATCGCCGCCGGTGCGGGCGTCTCGCGCGCGACCGTCTCGCTCGTGCTGCGCGAAAGTCCGCTCGTGCACCCGGACACGCGCGCGCGCGTGCAGGCGGAGCTGAAGAAGCAGAACTACGTCTACAACCGTGGCGCGGCGAACCTGCGCCGGCGCACCTCGAGCGCGATCGCGCTCGTGATCAACGACCTGTCCAACCCGTTCTTCGCCGAGTTTGCCACCGGCGTCGACGAGGCGCTCGGCACGAGAGGCTATGTCACCCTGCTCGGCAACACCGGCGAGTCTCCGCAACGGCAGCAGGCCGTGCTCGCCTCGCTGATGGAGCACACGCCCGCCGGCCTGATCCTCTCGCCCGCCGAGCACAGCGACGCGGAGCAACTGCGCCAGGTGCTCGGTGCGCATCTGCCGGTGCTCGTGTTCAACCGCAAGCTCGAAGGCGGCGATTGGAATTTCCTCGCCCTCGACAACGCGCGCGGCGCGGAAATGGCCGCCGCGCATCTGATCGAGCGTGGCCACCGCCGCATCGCGTTTTACGGTGGTCATGCCGACTCGAGCTCGTGCCGCCAGCGCCGCGCCGGCTTCGAGAAGGCGCTGCGTGCGGCCGGCCTGCGCGTACGCGAGGAGTGGATGATCGAAACGGCGCCGAGCCGCATCGACTCGGCGAAGAACACGCCGGCGCTGTTCGCAGGCAAGGACCATCCAACCGCAGCGGTGTGCTACAACGATGCCGTCGCGCTCGGCCTCATGCTTGGTCTCGCCGCACGCGGCATGCGTCCGGGGCGTGATTTTGCCCTGACCGGCTTCGACGATATTCCCGAGGCCGCACTCGCCTCGCCGCCGCTGACCACGATCGCCACGCAGCCGCGCGAACGCGGGCGCCAGGCGGCGCAGCTGCTGCTCGCGCAGCTCGGCGCAGCGCGAACCAAGTCCCACCAGACCACTGCGCCCGCGCAATTGCAGGTGCGCGAAAGCACTCCCCCGCCGACACGTACATGACCCCACGACGCACACGCATCGCCTGCTTCGGCGAGGCCCTGATCGATTTCCTCGCCAAGCCCACCGACGGTGTCGACACGCCGCGCGCGTTCCATCAATTCGCCGGCGGCGCACCGGCCAACGTCGCCGTTGCGGTCGCGCGACTCGGCGGCGACGCGCAATTCGTCGGCATGTTCGGGCGCGACATGTTCGGCGATTTCCTCGTCGACAGCCTGCACCGTGCCGGCGTCGGCACCGACCACATCGCGCGCACCGATGCGGCGAACACCGCCCTCGCCTTCGTCGCGCTCGACGAGCGCGGCGAGCGCCATTTCAACTTTTATCGTCCGCCTGCGGCCGACCTGTTGTTTCGCCGCGAACATTTCCACGACGCCTGCTTCAACGGCCTCGCGAGCTTTCATGTCTGTTCGAACAGCCTTACCGAGCCCGAGATCGCGGCGGCGACCGTGCAGGGCATGCGACTCGCGCGCGCCGCCGGTGCGATCGTCAGCTGCGACCTGAACTGGCGGCCCGCGCTCTGGGACACGCGCGTCGATCCGCATCCGCGCCTGTGGGCCGCGCTGGATGAGGCCGACGTCATCAAACTCGCGCGCAGCGAACTCGAACTTCTCGCCGCGCCGCTACGCAACGCACAAAACACGGGCGACGAGGATGCCGTGCTCGCACGCGCTTGGCAGGGCCACGCCCAGCTCGTGCTCGTCACCGACGGCGACGCACCGGTGCGCTGGTTCACGCGCGCCGGCCGCGGCAGCGTGCCGAGCTTCCATGTGCGCGCGATCGACACGACCGCCGCCGGCGATGCTTTCGTCGGCGGCCTGCTGTTCGATCTCGCGCGGCGTGGCGTCGACGCCGCGGGTCTCGCCACCTTCCTGCAAGATGCGCACGCGCTCGAACAATCGCTGCGCTTCGCCGCAGCGGTCGGCGCGCTCGCCGTTACGCGCCACGGCGCATTCGCCGCGATGCCCGATCTCGCCCAAACCGAAGCCCTGCTCGACGGCAACGCCGCCAAACATGAACACGCCTAACCCACCGAATTTCCGCAGCACGCAATTCCTGCTCGCGCATATCCGCCAGACGATGGCCTTCTACCATCCGCATTGCATCGACCCGGCCGGCGGTTTCTTCCACTACTTCAAGGACGACGGCACGATCTACGACCGCTCGCACCGACACTTGGTGTCGAGCACGCGCTTCGTCTTCAACTACGCGATGGCGTTCCGTGAATTCGGCCAGGCGGAATACCGCGACGCCACGCTGCACGGCCTGCGCTACCTGCGCGAGGTGCATCGTGATGCGAACACGGGCGGCTACGCATGGACGATCCGCGACGGCAAGCCCGAAGACCGCACCAACCACTGCTATGGCCTCGCCTTCGTCCTGCTCGCCTACGCCACCGCCTACAAGGCCGGCATCGCCGAGGAGCGTGTGTGGATGGACGAGACCTGGAACCTGCTCGAAAAACATTTCTGGGACGAGACCTTCGGCCTCTACCGCGACGAAGCCGACGCGCAGTGGAACTTTTCCGACTACCGCGGCCAGAACGCGAACATGCACATGTGCGAGGCGATGCTCGCCGCCTACGAGGCGACGAACGAAGTGCGATATCTCGATCGCGCACTGACGCTGGCCGATCACATGACGCGACGCCAGGCGAAACTCGCGAACGGGTTGGTCTGGGAACACTACGACGCGCAGTGGCGCATCGACTGGGATTACCACAAGGACGATCCGAAGCACTTGTTCCGCCCGTGGGGCTTCCAGCCCGGCCATCAGACCGAATGGGCGAAGCTGTTGCTTATCATCGATCGCCATCGCCCGATCGACTGGCTCGTGCCGACCGCCAGGCACCTGTTCGACACCGCTCTCGCGCATTCGTGGGACGAAGCGCGCGGCGGCATGGTCTACGGCTTTGCGCCTGACTACTTGTTGAAAAGCCCGGCCGGGAATGGCCGGGTTCTTGCGGAAGGATCCACGTATACGACTGTCGACGACGACAAGTACTTCTGGGTGCAGGCCGAATCGCTCGCCGCGGCCGCCCTGCTCGCGTCCCGCACCGGCGAGGAAAAATACTGGACCTGGTACGACAAGCTCTGGGCCTACTCGTGGCAGCACTTCGTCGACCATCGCTACGGTGCGTGGTACCGCATTCTCGATGCCGCGAACCGCAAGTACAGCGACGAGAAGAGCCCCGCGGGCAAGACCGACTACCACACGATGGGCGCGTGCTACGAAGTGTTGCGCACGCTGCCGCACAGCCCATGAGATTGCGCGCGCTACTGCTCGCCGCGGTTATCGCGACGCCGGTGCACGCTGGCCAGGAAGGCGCCGCGCCGCCGTACAAGGACGCAAAGGTGCCGATCGACGCGCGTGTCGCCGATCTGCTCGCGCGCATGACGCCCGAAGAAAAGTTCTGGCAGCTGTTCATGGTCCCGGGCGAAATCACGCCGGCGAATCGCGCGCAATTCGCCCACGGCATCTTCGGCCTGCAGGTCGGCGCCGAGGCGCAGGGCGGTGCCGCGCAACAGATGCTGAGCTACGACACGCACGAAAACGCCGAGTCGCTGGCGCGTCGGATCAACGCCATGCAACGCTACTTCGTCGACGAGACCCGGCTCGGCATTCCGATGCTGCCGTTCGACGAAGCGCTGCACGGCCTCGTGCGCGACGATGCTACCGCCTTCCCGCAGTCGATCGGCCTCGCCGCGAGCTTCGACGCAAAGCTGCTGGCCGCGGTCGGCAAGGCGATCGCCGTCGAAGCGAAGGCGCGCGGCCTGCGCGACCTGCTCGGCCCGGTCGTCAACATCGCCGACGACGTGCGCTGGGGCCGCGTCGAGGAAACCTACGGCGAAGATCCGTATCTGACCACGGTGCTCGGCGGCGCCTTCATGCAGGCGATCGAAACCGAGAATGTCATCGCCACACCCAAACACTTCATCGCCAATGTCGGCGACGGTGGCCGCGACAGCTACCCGATCGAGAAAAGCGTGCGTTGGCTCGATGAAGTGCACTTCCCGCCGTTCAAGGCAGCGGTGGAGCAGGCGCATGTGCGCTCGTTGATGACTTCGTACAACAGTGTCGACGGCACGCCGGCGAGCGCAAACCGATGGCTGCTCACACAGACACTCAAGGACGACTGGAAATTCCGCGGCTTCGTCATCTCCGATGCCGGCGCCGTCGGTGGCGCGAACGTGCTGCATCACACCGCGCGCGACTACGCGCAGGCGACCGCCATGGCGATCGGCGCCGGCCTCGACGTGATCTTCCAGACCCAGGTCGAACAGGCGGCGTTGTTCATGCCGCCGTTTCTCGACGGCTCGATCGTAGCGTCGCGCATCGACGATGCCGTCGCGCGCGTGCTGCGCGCGAAATTCGAACTCGGCTTGTTCGAGCATCCCTATGTCGATGCAGCAGCGGCGCGCCGCCCGCTGCAGAATGGTGCGCATCGCGAATTGGCCAGGCAGGCGGCGTTGCAGTCGTTCGTGCTGCTCAAGAACCGCAATGGCACCTTGCCGTTGGCGAATCCGAAAACCGTGCTTGTCCTCGGCGAGGATGCAACCGAAGCCCGCCTCGGCGGCTACAGCGGCAAGGGCATCGACCCGATCAGCATTCTCGACGGCTTGAAGCAGCGTGCAGGCAAGGCGACGAAGATCCTCTACACCCAGGGTAGCGCACGCAACACGGACGACTGCGTGACCGTCGATGCCGCGCATCTGCGCCACGATGGCGCGCCTGGACTGCAGGCTGCCGTTTTCGATTCCGCCGAACTCTCCGGCGCGCCGGTGGCGCAGCGCGTCGATTCCGCGGTCGACTTCCATTGGATGCTGGCGCCTCCCGACGCCAAGGCCGCTGCGGACAACTACTCGGTGCGCTGGCGCGGCGAGCTGCTCGCTCCGGCCGCGGGGCGCTACCGCGTCGGCCTCGAAGGCAACGACGGCTTCCGCCTTTATCTCGACGGCAAGCTGGTCGTCGATCGCTGGAGCAAGGCATCGTTCCATCGCGATCTCGTCGACGTCGACTTCACCGACACCGGCAGTCATACGATCGTCGTCGAGTTCCGCGAAATGCGCGGCGGCGGTCGCATCCGCCTGCTGTGGAACGCCGGCGCGCGCGACGACGGCGAGGCGAGGCGCGCGCAGGCGCGCGAACTGGCCCGCGACGCGGACGCAATCGTCGTCGTCGCCGGTATCCACGAAGGTGAGTTCCGCGATCGCGCGAGCCTCGACCTGCCCGGCGACCAGGAAGCGCTGATCCATGCGATGCGTGCCACCGGCAAGCCAGTCATCGTCGTTCTCGTCGGCGGCAGCGCCGTGACGATGCAGCGTTGGAGTAGCGAGGCGGACGCGATACTCGCCGTCTGGTATCCCGGCGAAGCCGGCGGCAAAGCGGTCGCGCAAACGTTGTTCGGCGATGCCAATCCCGGCGGCCGCCTGCCGATCACCTGGCCGCTGGACGCAGCGCAACTGCCGCTGGTCTACAACCACAAGCCCAGCGGGCGCGGTGATGACTACAACAATCTCAGCGGCGAAGCACAGTTTCCGTTCGGCTACGGGCTGAGCTATACGACATTTGCGTATTCCAATCCGCTGCTGGACAACACGCAGATCAAACCGGGCGAGTCCACGACGCTGCACGTCACCGTACAGAACACCGGTGCGCGCGACGGCGACGAAGTCGTGCAACTCTACGTCCGACCGTCGCAGTCGACCCTCGCCCAGCCCGTACTGGCCTTGCGCGGCTTCCAGCGCGTTCACCTCAAGCGCGGCGAGCGGCGTACGCTCGCGTTCACCGTCACTTCGCAGACACTCGCCACGCTCGATCACGACCTTAGCTGGACCGTAGAACCGGGCAGCTACCGGCTCATGGTCGGCGCATCGAGCCGCGAACTACCGCTCAAGCAGACTCTGAACGTGACCAAATAACGCTCGGAACCCAGATTGACACGTCTCGCAGCGTGTCCGTCGGCCAGCAGATGGCAAAGATCTCTTCGCTGCTCCAAGTGTCCTCGGGGCAAGGCGCGTCGACCGATTTTGACGCTGCGCGGTAGATGCGAAATTAGTTGCGCTGGCAAATCTGTGTTTCATATATAATGCTGCAATGCGGCATGCGCAGATGGAAAAAAAGGCGTACATTGCCGTCCCGTTAGATCGATCCAAATCACGACTACTCGACCCGAACATCCATCACTCGCGCATCTGGGGAAAAGAATGCATACGAAGCTGATCCGCAACACCCTGGTCAACAGCATTGCCTTGGCCCTGCTCCTCTCGACGGGCGCTCACGCGCAGAACAACGGCAGCGGGACGGCGCCGTCGGATACTCAGAAGGATGGCACCAAGACTGAGCTGGAGAAGATCGTCGTTACCGGCTCGCGCCTCGCGCGCAGCGAGGCCGAAGGGCCCGCGCCGGTCACGGTGATCACCGGCGACGAAATGAAGAGGCAGGGCTTCACCACGGTCTACGAACTGGTCGGTTCGCTGACCCAGTCGTTCCCGACGCAGACGCCGCCGAGCTGGGGCAGCACCACGGTCAACGCGCGCCAGGCCGACCTGCGCGGACTCGGTGCGAACCGCACGCTGATCCTGCTCGACGGCCGCCGCATCGACGACTACCCGCAGCCGGCCAGCGCGAGCCGCAATTTCCAGAACCTCAACAACATCCCGACCGGCATGATCGACCGCGTCGAGATTCTCGCCACCGGCGCATCGGCGATCTACGGATCGGACGCGATCTCGGGCGTGATCAACATCATCCTCAAGCACCAGTACGACGGCTACAACCTCGATTTCAAGGTCGGTCGCGCCGAGCGCGGCGGACGCAACTACGGCGACTTCAATTTCACCGGCGGCAACAGCGGCGACAATTGGCATATCGTGTACAACTTCGAGGCGCAGCACCGCAGCGCGCTGTGGGGGCATGATCGCCCCTACACCGATTCCGAAGCCGATGCCGGCTACGGAGCGTGGAACAAGAACGCCCGCGCCTTCGGTTGGAACCTGTATCCAGCCATGTCGCTCACCGGCGGCGACGGCAACTACATCTCGCCGCCGAGCGGCGCCTGCACGCAGTCCGGGTTCCAAAACTACTACACGTTGCGCGACAACAAGTTCTACAACAGCGACGGCAGCGTCGGCAGCTCGGGCCTATACTGCGCGCAGAAAGCCCTATTCCGCGATTGGGTACTGACGCCGGGCCGCGACGACAAGAGCGGCTACGTCTATGGCTCCTACGACCTACCGAACGGCATGCAAGCCTACGGCGCGGTCGGCCTGTGGCGCACGACTGGCATTTCCAACACCCAGTTGCCGTTCCTCTATGCGATGGGCGGCCTGCCGAACGGCTTCTACGACAAGACCACCGGCCAGGTCATCAACAACTACTTCCGCCAGTTCATCCAGCCCGAGATCGGCGGCACCGGCAACACCTACGATCGCGAACAGAACTGGGATATTCATGGCGGCCTGAAGGGCACGATTTTCGACGGCCGCTTCAGCTGGGATGCGAGTGTCGGCCGTTCGGTGTACTGGGTGCACGAGTCCTACGCCGGTCTCAACGAACAAGGCATGTTCGATTTCTTCTTCGGCCAGCAACAGGGCACGAAGACGATCGACGGCACGGACTATCCGGTCTATCAGCTTGACTCGAACCGCTTCTGGAATCCGATCACGCCGCAGCAATACGCCAGCTTCGGCGTATGGGGCGAGAATCGTTCGATCTCGTGGATGAACCAGGCGCAGGCCACGGTCACCGGCGATCTGTTCGACATGTGGGCGGGCCCGCTCGGCTTCGCCGCCGTCGTCGAGGCAAACCATCAGGGTTTCCAGCTGTATCCCGATGCACGCGGCAACGATACGCATTTCGGCGACCCGTTCCAGGACTATACGACCGGCGGCGGCGAGCGCACGCGCTATTCGGGCGGCGTCGAATTCAAGATTCCGCTGCATTCTACGTTCACGGCGAGCCTCGCCGGACGCCTCGACAAATACGACGACGCGAGCATCGCCAACATTGCGCGCACGGGGAACGTCAAACTCGAATGGCATCCGTTCGAGGGCCTGTTCCTGCGCGGCACCTACGGCACGAACTTCCACGCGCCGGACATGCAGTACATCTACAAGAACCCGTCGGTGCAGCAGGTCGGTATCTATGCCGATCCGTACTACTGCATCACGCATAACGACACGGTCTGCACCGCCACCCAGCACAACACGTATTTCCAGGGTTATACCGCGGGCGGAAAGAATCTGCTGCCCGAGGAAGGCCACGGCTGGACCTATGGTTTCGTCTGGGACATTCCGAAGGTCGAAGGACTGTCGGTGTCGGCCGACTATTGGCATCTCGGCATCGACAATGCGATCGACAATATCGGCATTGACGACGTGCTCAAGGACGAAGGCGGCTGCCGCACCGGCAAGAATGTCGACGGTTCGCCTTACACTGCGCATCCGCAGGGTTCGGAATATTGCTCGCTGGTGATAGCCAACGTGCATCGTGACGCCAACGGCAACATCCTCGCCGTCTATTCCGGACCGATCAACCGCAGCAAGCTGTATGTGAGCGGCATCGACGGCACGATATCGTACCGGGTGAAGACCGACCGCTGGGGCGACTTCAATGTCCTCGTCGAATGGTCGGACAACCTGCGCCACTACCAGCAGACGCTGGCCAGCGATCCGCTCGTCAACGACAACTACAACAACCCGAAGAGCAAGGTCCGCGCGACCGTCGCCTGGCATCGCGACAACTGGAGCGCCACCCTGCTCGGTACGCGTACCGGTGGCGTGCGTCTCAACAACTACGGCGGCTGCCAAACCCTGTCGGACGGCACGCAACCTTCGGTTGGCGACAGCAATTGCGTGCTCCACTACGGCAACACCGCGCCGTGGATCATCTACAACGCCTCGGTCGGATATCAGCTCAACGAGCATGCGAAGCTGACGTTCACCGTCAACAACCTGTTCAACAAGTTGGCGCCGATCGACTACTACGCCGGCGGGTTTGAGTTCGTCCATACCAACACCGGCGCCGATTACGTCGGTCGCGAACTGTTCATGGACTTCAACTACAAGTTCTGATTTTGCGGATATTCCGCCCTCTCCAAGCCCGGCTCGTCCGGGCTTTTTTTCCGTGCTGCGAACGAACCGTTGAGCATTCCGCTACGCTCGACACCCCGCCCCCACGAGGTCACCGCGCATGCGCTTTCCGCTTCTCCTCGCCTTGCTGTGCCTGTCCACTGTGCTGCACTCCGAACCGACGCGCAGCGTCGTGCCGCTGCCCCGCTCGATCCATTCCGGAACGGGTGCATTTGCGCTCAACGGGCAAACCCGGATCTTCGCCACAGGCGATTCGGCGCGCACTAGCGCCGTGATGTTCCACGACTGGCTGCGCGAGACACAGGGTCTCGACCTGACCATTGACGACGGCGCACCACGCAACAACGAGCGCAACCTCGTCTGGTTCGAGACGACGAAAACGAAACGCGGTGCCTCGTCCGAAGCGTATCGACTGACTGCCGACGAGCGCCGCATCCATGTCGCCGGTGCCGACGCCGGTGTGTTCTACGGCATGCAGACGCTGACGCAACTGCTGCCCGCAGCGAAACAGGACAAACTCGACGTCGCCGCGATCGAGATCGACGATACGCCGCGCTTCGCCTGGCGCGGTTTGCACCTCGACACCGGCCGCCACTTCTTCCCGGTCGCCTTCATCGAGAAATATCTCGATGTGATGGCGATGTACAAGCTCAATACCTTCCATTGGCATCTGACCGAGGATCAGGGCTGGCGCATCGAGATCAAGAAATATCCGCGCCTGACCGAATTCGCCTCGAAGCGCCGCGAAACCGTCGTCGACCACAAGGTCGATCCCTACGTCGGCGACGGCATTCCGTACGATCCCGGCTATTACACGCAAGACCAGGTGCGCGAGATCGTCGCCTATGCCGCGGCGCGCCACATCACGGTGATTCCCGAAATCGAGATGCCAGGTCACGCGCAGGCTGCGCTCGCCGCCTATCCGCAGTTCGCCTGCACGCCGGGACCGTTCGAGGTGTGGACGAACTGGGGCGTCAGCGAAAACATCTTTTGTCCGAAAGAAGAAACCTTCGCATTCCTTGACGACGTGCTGACTGAAGTCGCCACGCTGTTTCCCGCACCGTATATCCATATCGGTGGCGACGAGGCGCCGAAGGACGCATGGAAGAAGAGCACATTCGCACAGGATCTGATCAAACGCGAAAAGCTGAAGAACGAAGAGGAGCTGCAGAGCTGGTTCATCCGTCGCGTCGAGAAGATCGTCCACGCCAAAGGCAAGCGCATCATCGGCTGGGACGAAATCCTCGAAGGCGGCATCGCGCCCGATGCGACGGTGATGTCGTGGCGCGGCGAGCAAGGCGGTATCGCCGCGGCGAAACAGAATCACGACGTGGTGATGTCGCCCGGCGAGTACTGCTACCTCGATCATGCGCAAGGACCGGCGGAAAGCGAATTGTTTCCACTCGGCGGCTATCTGACCATCGAACAGGTTTACGCCTACGATCCGCAGCCAGCGGTGCTTTCCGCGCGCGAACGCGCACACATCCTCGGCGTGCAGGGCAATGTCTGGAGCGAGCACATGCCCAACGCGGAAGTGGCCGAGTACGCGGCGTTCCCGCGTGCGCTCGCGTTGGCGGAGGTCGGCTGGTCGGCGCAGTCCGCGCGCGACTACGCGAATTTCGAGCGCCGTCTTGCCAACCAATATCCGCGCCTCGATCGTGAAGGCATCCGTTATCGCATCCCCGAACCGCAAGGGCTGGTTGATGTACTCCAGGTCGACCAGTCGCACTATCGCCTGCAACTCGCATCGGAGCTGCCCGACGCGGCGATCTACTACACGCTCGACGGTACCCTGCCGGATCCGAAATTTTCGCCGCGTTTTGCTGCGCCGGTCGACGTCGAGCTGCCGCTCGAGCAGAAGCGCGAGCTGCGCACGCTCGTCGTCGCCGCCGACGGTCGCCGCAGCGGCGTATACAATGCCACATTGTGGAATCGTCATTTGAAACCCGCCATCGCCGCGCTGGGCGGCAGCCCGGGGCCGACCTACGCCTACTACGAAGGCCGTTTCCCGACCCTGCTCGAATTCGAAAAGGCCGCCTCCGGCGAACCGGTCAAACGTGGCGAAGCCCAGTCGTTCGCATTGAAAGATTTCAAAGACAAGGAAAATTTCGGTCTCGTCTTCAACGGTGAATTCGATGCCCCCGTCGACGGCATCTACCGCTTCGTGGTGCGCGCGGACGACGCCGCCGCGATCGCGATCGATGGCGAAACCATCGTGCTCAACGAGGACTACGAGCAGCCGCGCGAGGCCCGCGTGCCGCTGCAACATGGCACCCATCGCCTGCGCGTCCACTACATGCAGCGTAGTGGCGGCGCAGATCTGCACCTGCAGTGGGCCGCGCCGGGCCAGGCGCTGCGCGACCTCGACACGGCGAAACCGAGGCACTGACGATGAAAGCGCTTTTTCTTGCCGCGCTGTTCGTTTCCGCCCCAGTCTGGGCCGACGTTCCGGCCACGCGCGATCTTGGCAGTGGCGACTGGCAGATGCGCCTTGTTCCCGGCGAACAGGCCAAGGCACATCCGACCGCGTCAACCTGGCAACACGCGACCGTGCCGGGCAGCGTGCACACCGACCTGCTTGCCAACGGCGCGATCGTCGATCCCTACATCGGCGCGCACGAGGCCGAACTGCAGTGGATCGGTCTCGCCGACTGGGAATACCGCACGCGCTTCGACGTCGACGCGGCGACGCTGGCACGCGCGCACAACGATCTCGTCTTCGACGGCCTCGACACGTTCGCCGACGTGTTTCTCAACGGCCGCAAGCTGGCCTCGACCGACAACATGTTTCGACGCTGGCGTTTGCCGGTGCACGGCAAGCTCAAACCCGCCGGCAACGAATTGCGCGTGGTGTTCCATTCGCCGATCCGCCAGATGCTGGCGCAAGTACAGTCGATGCCGTACAAGCTGCCGGCGAACTACGACTGGGGTTTCGGCGACGAGCCCAAGGGCGTGCTCACGCAGAATTTCGTGCGCAAATCCGGCTACCACTACGGTTGGGATTGGGGTCCGCGCTATGTCACCGCGGGCATCTATAAACCCGCGCGGCTGGAAAGCTGGGACGTGCTGCGCGTTGCCGACTTGCATATCGCGCAGGATCGGATCGAGCGCGATGTCGCGGCGTTAACCGTCCAGGTGGAAGTCGAATCCGACCGTGCCGGCGATGTCTCGTTCGAGTTGCGCTACGGACGTAGCGGCTCGGCCGATGCGCAAACGTTGACGAAAACTGCGACGCTCAAGCGCGGCGTGAATCACATCGGTATTCCGCTGCGCATCGATCATCCGCAGCTCTGGTTCCCGATCGGCTACGGCGCGCAGCCTTTGTATGCTTTTTCGCTGACGATCGACGATGCGCACGGCAAGCAGGCCGAAGCAAGCCGCCGCACCGGACTGCGCCATGTCGAACTGCGCCACGAACAGGACGACAAGGGCCGCGGCTTCGCCTTCGTTGTCAATGGCGTGCCCGTATTCGCCAAGGGTGCGAACGTGATTCCGTTCGACATGTTCCCCGCACGCGTGACGCGCGCGCAGCAGTTGAGAGTGCTCGAGTCCGCGCGCGACGCGCACATGAACCTGCTGCGCAACTGGGGCGGCGGCTATTACGAATCCGACGAGTTCTTCGATCTCGCCGACGAAATGGGCCTGATGGTCTGGCAGGATTTCATGTTCGGCGGCGGTCTCTCGCCCGCCTACGATCCCGCGTTCCGCGCCAACACGCTCGCCGAGGCGCGCGAGCAAGTGCGGCGCCTGCGCGATCATCCGAGCCTCGTGCTCTGGTGCGGCAACAACGAAGTCGAAGCCGGCTGGCAGACCTGGGGCTGGAAGACGAAGCTCGAAAAGGAAGCGCCTGCACTGGCGAAAAAGGCGTGGGATGAGGGCTACGTGCCGCTGTTCGGCCACGACCTGCGCGCCGTCGTCGCGGAGAACGGCGGTGGCGTGCCGTACTGGTCGAGCACGCCGAGCAACGATCTCGAAGGCCGGCCCGATGTCGACGACAACGGCGACCGCCACTACTGGGAAGTGTGGGGTGGTCCGGCGAAACCTGCCACGGCCTATCTCGAGGTGACGCCGCGCTTCATGTCGGAATACGGATTGCAGGCGTGGCCATCACTGCGCACGGTCGCGACGATTGCGCAGCCGGACGAAATGAAAATCGACGGGCCGGTGATCCGCGCGCACCAGAAATTCCTCTATGGCGACGGCAACACACGCCTGCTGAAATATGTGCGCGAATACGGCGAGCCGAAGGATTTCGCCGACTTCGTCTACCTCAGCCAGGTCGCGCAGGCCGAGGGCATCGAACTCGCCGCCCTGCACCATCGTGCGAGCCGGCCGCGCACGATGGGCACGCTGTACTGGCAGCTCAACGATGTCTGGCCCGGCGCGTCGTGGTCGAGCATGGACTGGTACGGGCGCTGGAAGGCATTGCAGTTTCACGCGCGGCGCTTCTACGCCGATGTTGCCGTCGCCGCGCTGCGCAGCCGCAGCGAGACGACGGTGAGCCTGATCAACGACACGCAGGAATCCGTCGCAGCCGAATTGCGCCTGCGCGTGCTCGATGTCGACGGCAAGGTGCTACGTGAGGAACGCAAGCCGGTGACGCTGGCCGCGGCCGGCGTGACCATGTTTGGCAAATTCACCGACGCCGAGCTGCTGCGCGGCGCCGATCCGAAGCGTACCTTCGCCGCCTTCGAACTGCGCACGCACGACACAACATTGTCGCGCGGTGTGATCTATTTCGAAGCGGCGAAGGATCTCGCCCTGCCCGATCCCGGTTTGCACGCCGACATTGCAGCGGACGGCGATGCTTTCCGCGTGACGGTCAGCGCACAGAAGCTCGCGCGCGCGCTGTGGCTCGACTTCGGCGACATCGATGCCGAGCTTGCCGACAACGCGCTGACCTTGCTGCCGGGAGAATCGATCACGCTGCAGCTGCAGAGCAAGGCCACCCTCGCGGAATTGAAACAGAACATGAAACTGCAGAGCCTGCGTACGCGCTAACCGCTTTGTGCTGTGCTTCCAAGAGTGCTGAATATGTCGCTGACCAAATTGCTTGCGTCGCTGTTGCTCGCCGCCTGCTGCACGCTTCACGCCGCGGCGGCGACGAAACCGGACGTGATCAGCGCCGCGCAATCTGGCGAACTCGCCGCACGCGTCAAGGCCGAAACGCAACGCGCCTGGCAGGGCTACATGAAGTACGCCGCGGGCCACGACGAGATTCGTCCGCTGAGCAAGCAACCACACGACTGGTACGCACAGCCGCTGCTGATGACGCCGGTCGACGCGCTCGACACGCTGATCGTCATGGGTCTCGACGACGAGGCGAAGCAGGCGCGCGAACTGGTCGAAACCAAGCTGTCGTTCAACCAGGACATCTACGTCAAGACGTTCGAGATCACCATCCGCCACCTCGGCGGCCTCCTGTCCGCGTACCAGCTCACTGGCGACAAGAAACTGCTCGCGCTCGCCGACGATCTCGGCACGCGCCTGCTGCCCGCGTTCGACTCGCCGAGCGGCCTGCCCTACGTCGACGTCAACCTGCGTACGGGCAAGACGCGCGGCACGGACAGCGGTCCCGCGGAGTCCGGCACGCTGCTGCTCGAGTTCGGCACGCTGGCCAAGCTCACCGGCAAGCCGATCTATTACGACAAGGCCAAGCGCGCACTGGTCGAGACCTACAAACGCCGCTCCAAACTCGGCCTCATCGGCGCGACGTTCGACGTCACCAGCGGCAAATGGACCAGCCCCGACAGCTCGGTCGCCGGCGGCATCGACTCGTACTACGAATATCTCTACAAATGCTGGCGCCTGTTCGGCGACGCCGACTGCAAGGCGATGTGGGAGACGAGCATCAAAGGGCTCAACGCGCACGTCGCCGACAAGGTGCGCAAGAACGAACTCTGGTATGGCCACGTCGATATGCACAGCGGTGCGCGCCGCGCCTCGCAGTGGGGTTCGCTCGACGCCTTTTTCGCCGCGCTGCTGGCGGTCAGCGGCGACATCGATCGCGCCAGGCGGCTGCAGCAATCGAACATGAAGATGTGGCGCCTGCATGGCATCGAGCCCGAATCGCTCGACTACCGCACAATGAAGGCGCTCGACGCGAGCTATTCGCTGCGTCCGGAAATCGTCGAATCGGCCTACTACCTGCGCCGCCTCACCGGCGATGCGCGTTATCTCGGCGAAGGCCGCGAAATGTTCGAGGACTTCGAGCGCTGGTGCCGCACCGACACCGGCTTCGCCGCGCTGAGCAGCGTGGTGACGAAACAGCAGAAGGATTCGCAGGAAAGCTTCCTCTACGCGGAAACGCTGAAGTACTTCTACCTGCTGTTCGCGCCCGACAGCGTGCTCGATTTCGACGCGGTCACCTTCAACACCGAAGCGCATCCGTTGCGCAGGACCTGGAGGGACTGAAATTTGCGCGCCGGCGGTGCTCGGAATCTTCACATACTCACTTGTATGCTCCGGTTCCTGCGCTCCGGCGACGCGCCCGATCTTATCTAGGATCGGCTCTTCGCTCGCTACGGTTGCAAGAGGTTCCCTGAAGCACGCGGTTCGATTCACGCCCGGAGCACCGCGGAAACCGATGTCAGTTCGCCACGCCCGCAAAGGCGGGCCGACATCCAGTCATGAAGTGGCGTTGTCGGCTCCGACATCGTCCAGGAACGTCGCCGAGGGAACGAAGAACAGCGTCCCGGTGACGGCACGGCTGAAGTCCAGCAGACGATCGTAGTTGCCCGGCGGCGAACCGACGAACATGTTCTCCAGCATCTTCTCGGTCGTCGACGGCGATTTGGCGTAGCCGATGAAATACGTGCCGAATTCGCCCTTGCCGATGTCGCCGAACGGCATGTTGTCGCGCAGGATCTCCAGCGAATTGCCGTTCTCGTCGACGATGCTGGTCAGCACGTTGTGCGCGTAGGACGCTTTCTCGCTGTCCTTCTGTTCGATATCGGACAGCTTCGCCCGGCCGATCATTTTTTCCTGCATCTCGACCGGAACGGCATTCCATTTGCCCAGATCGTGCAGGTATTTCTGCACGATGACGTAGCTGCCGCCCGCGAAGGTCGCGTCTTCCGCGCCGATCAGCGTGGCCGCGGCCGCGTCGTCCCCCTCGGGGTTTTCCGTGCCGTCGACGAAACCGAGCAAATCGCGGTCGTCGAAGTATTTGAAGCCGTGCACTTCGTCGACGATCGACACCGCGTCGCCGAGACGGCTGGTGATCTGCGTGGCGAGCTCGAAGCACATGTCCATGCGCGACGCGCGGATATGCAACAGGATATCGCCCGGCGTCGAAACGGCATGGTGCACGCCGCGGATCTCGCGGAAAGGGTGCAGCTCCTTCGGTCTCGGCGCACCGAACAAGCGGTCCCAGGCATCCGAGCCGAATCCGATGATGCAGGACAATTGCGCCGTCGTGTCGCGAAAGCCCACCGCGCGCCGGAAGGCCGCCGCGTCCGCGCAAAAATCGCGCACGGCATTGCAACTCGCCTCGCCATCGTTCACGCGCACGACGAGAAACATGGCTGCACGCGTCAATCCCGAAGAGACTGGCTGGCTTTGAACGGACGACACGACTCTCTCCTTGCTGGTGGCACATGTTCTGCAAAGTGCGCGGCGATCTTAGCACCCGTCAGCGCACTGACCACGATCGTCGATCGATCGTTTTGTCGAAGACCGCCGTACCCCGTTACGGCTTCGATGCGATACGGCGATATCGGGAAAAAGTCTTTTCGAGATGGGAACGCGTGTTTGCGAACAGGAATTCGCGAAACGCGGCGGCCGCGGGCGGCAATTTCTTTGCACTCATGTGGACGATGTGCCAATTGCGCAAGACCGGCGTGCCGATTACGTCGAGCAGCGCGATTTCACGCGTGCGCAATTCGAGTTCCAGCGAATGCAGCGAGAGAAGGCTCACGCCCATCCCGGCCATCACCGCCTGTTTGACGGTCTCGTTGCTGCCCAACGTCACCATTCTCTTCGGCGTGAACAGGTGCTGCTTGAACATGGCCTCCATGACCAGTCGCGTGCCCGAGCCCGGCTCGCGCATGAGGAATGTGTCTTCGCGCAATTCGTGGAAGTCGAGCCTGCGCGCACGTGCGAGCCGATGCGACTTGTGCACGGCCAGCACATGCGGGTTCTCGGCAACCGCCTCGTAGATCGCGTCGAGCATCGAAGGCGGCTGGCCCATGATGGCGAAATCGATTTCGTTGTCGCGCAACGCGTTGATGAGGATCTCGCGGTTGCCGACGAGAAACTGGATGTCGACCTGCGCATGGCGCTTGGCGAACCGGGCGAGCAGCTTCGGCGCGAAATACTTCGCCGTGGTGACGACGCCGACGGTTGCCGAGCCGCTGCGCAGCCCCTTGAGCGAGCCGAGCACACGCTCGGCATCCTGCAGTTCGCCGAGCACGCGCGCGGCATGGTGGCGGAACAACTCGCCGGCCTGGGTCAGCGCGAGCTTCTTGCCTATCCGCTCGAACAACGGCAGGCCGACAGCGTCTTCGAGCTGTCTGATCTGCATCGAGATCGCCGGCTGGGTGAGGTGCAACGATTCCGCGGCACGCGCAAAGCTCATCTGCCGGGTCGCTTCGAGGAACACGGTCAGCTGGCGCAGGGTCAGGTGACGCAGCATCGATTGCATGGCGTGGCGCTCCATTGCGGACACAAATCAATCATAAGCTTTTACTTAAGTTACGCAAAGAATATTTGAATTTTCCTTTTGTAATAGTTGGCCTAGCCTGCAAGCACACTTCGGGAGGCAAGCCATGAACGCAGTGATGAAAGACGTCGCGAACGAGGCGGATATCGAGATCAAGAATTCCGCCAAACGCTACAAGTCCGGTGTATTGAAGTACAAGCAGATGGGCTACTGGCAGCCCGACTACGTTGCGAAGGATACCGATCTCATCGCAATGTTTCGCATAACGCCGCAGGAAGGCGTGCCAGCCGACGAGTGCGCCGCAGCCGTCGCTGGTGAATCCTCGACCGCGACCTGGACCGTGGTCTGGACCGACCGCCTGACCGCCTGCGAACTTTATCGCGCCAAGGCCTATCGCGTGGATCCGGTGCCGAATACCGGTCCCGGCACGAAGACCGAGCAGCAATACTTCGCGTATATCGCCTACGACCTCGACTTGTTCGAGCCCGGCTCGATCGCCAACCTGACTGCATCGATCATCGGCAACGTCTTCGGCTTCAAGGCCGTCAAGGCGTTGCGTCTCGAAGACATGCGCATCCCGGTCGCGTATCTGAAGACGTTCCAGGGCCCGGCCACTGGAATCGTCGTTGAACGCGAGCGCTTGGACAAATTCGGCCGGCCGCTGCTCGGCGCGACGACCAAACCCAAATTGGGTCTGTCGGGCCGCAACTATGGGCGTGTCGTCTACGAAGGTCTGAAGGGCGGTCTGGATTTCATGAAGGACGACGAGAACATCAACAGCCAGCCATTCATGCACTGGCGCGACCGTTTCCTGTATTGCATGGAGGCGGTGAACAAGGCGTCTGCGGCTACCGGCGAGGTCAAGGGCCACTACCTCAACGTCACCGCGGGCACGATGGAAGAGATGTACGAGCGTGCCGAATTTGCCAAGCAGCTGGGCAGCGTGATCATCATGATCGATCTGGTGATCGGCTATACCGCGATTCAGTCCATGGCGAAATGGGCGCGCCGGAACGACATGATTCTGCATCTGCATCGCGCCGGCAACAGCACCTATTCACGCCAAAAGAATCACGGCATGAACTTCCGCGTCATCTGCAAATGGATGCGCATGGCCGGCGTCGACCATATCCACGCGGGCACCGTGGTCGGCAAGCTCGAGGGAGACCCGCTGATGATCAGGGGCTTCTACGACACCTTGCGCGAAACTCATACGCCGCAAAGCCTCGAGCACGGCTTGTTCTTCGAGCAGGACTGGGCGAGCTTGAACAAAGTGATGCCAGTGGCATCCGGCGGCATCCACGCCGGCCAGATGCATCAGTTGCTGACCTACCTCGGCGAAGACGTGATCCTGCAGTTCGGCGGCGGCACGATCGGCCATCCGCAGGGCATCCAGGCCGGCGCCGTCGCCAACCGCGTCGCGCTCGAAGCCATGGTGCTGGCTCGCAACGAAGGCCGCGATATCTGGAACGAAGGCCCGCAGATCCTGCAGGAAGCGGCCAGGTGGTGTTCGCCGCTCAAGGCGGCGATCGATACCTGGGGCGACGTCACCTTCAACTACGAATCGACCGACACCGCTGATTTCGTACCCACCGCCACCACCAGCGTCTGAACTCGGGAGATACGCCATGATGACCAACACCAACCAGCGCCTGACCCAGGGCCAGTTCTCGTTCTTGCCTGATCTGACCGACGCGCAGATCACCAAGCAGTTGCAATACGCGCTGAGGCAAGGCTGGGCGGTCGGTATCGAATACACCGACGATCCGCATCCGCGCAATACCTACTGGGAAATGTTCGGCAATCCGATGTTCGACCTGCGCGACCCGGCCGGCATCCTGCTCGAAATCAACAATTGCCGCAAAACGTTCGCCAGTCACTACGTCCGCGTCACCGCATTCGACGCCACGCGCGGCGTCGAGTCGCCAAAAATGTCCTACCTCGTCAACCGACCAGCGAACGAGCCCGGATTCGGCCTGGTCCGCCAGGAAGTCGACGGCCGCAATATCCGTTACACCATCCACTCCTACGCCACCGACAAGGGCGAAGGGGAGCGGTACTGAAGGCATTGCCATGAATGCCGAAGCGAACACGAGCTGTGCCGAAGCGATGTCTGATCTCGCGTTGTTGTACCGTGAGAGCGGCATCGCGGAGGTTTTCGAAAAACTCGATCGCGAGCTCATTGGTCTTGCGCCGGTAAAATCGCGCATACGCGAAATTGCCGCATTGTTGCTGGTCGACAAGGCGCGGCGCGCGGTCGGCCTCGCCGCGAGTGCGCCGAGCCTGCACATGAGCTTCACCGGCAATCCGGGCACCGGCAAGACCACGGTCGCGATGCGCATGGCCGACATCCTGCACCGGCTCGGCTATACGCGCAGCAACCACGTGATCGCGGTGACGCGCGACGATCTCGTCGGCCAGTACATCGGCCACACCGCGCCGAAGACCAAGGAAGTGCTGAAGAAGGCGATGGGCGGCGTGCTGTTCATCGACGAAGCGTATTACCTCTATCGGCCGGAGAACGAGCGCGACTACGGCCAGGAGTCGATCGAGATTCTGCTGCAGGTGATGGAGAACCAACGCGATGATCTCGTCGTCATCCTCGCCGGCTACAAGAATCGCATGGAGACGTTCTTCCGCAGCAACCCGGGCATGGCCTCGCGCGTCGCCCACCACATCGATTTTCCCGACTACAGCGAAGCGGAACTGCTCGAGATTGCCCGGCTCATCGCCGCGCAGACGGACTACCGCTTCGACGAGGCCGGACTCGCCGCGATGCGCGACTACATCGCGCATCGCCTCGCCCAGCCGCACTTCGCCAACGCGCGCTCGATCCGCAACGCGCTCGACCGCGCGCGCCTGCGTCAGGCGCAGCGCTTGTTCATGAACGCGGACAAGCAGTCCGCACCGGACAAGGAGGCGCTGATGACGATCACCGCGGGAGACATCCGCGCGAGCCGTGTGTTTCGTGGTGGATTGGATGGAGAAAGAAAACAGGAGAGCTCTTAGTTCGTCATTTCGGCCTTCGCCGGAATGACAGGGAAAAAGTGACGCAGTGGATTCGTACCGGAGGCTCTTATGTTCAACCGCCGCACCACACTCTCGAAATTCCTGATCGAACAACTCAAGGGCTCGAAGGAGAGCAATGATCTTGCCGCCCTGCTCGTCGACGTCGCTGCGGCGATCAAGGCGATCAGCGCGGTCGCGGCGAAGGGCGCGCTCGAAGGCAACACCGGCTCGCTCGAAACGGTCAACGTGCAGGGCGAAACGCAGAAGCCGCTCGACGTGCTGACCAACGAGATCATGCTGCGCCACTGCGACTGGGGCGGACTCGTCGCCGGCATGGCCTCGGAAGAGATGGAGGAACCGTTCGCGATCCCCGCCGAATACGAACGCGGCCGCTACCTGTTGCTGTTCGATCCGCTCGACGGCTCTTCCAACATCGATCTCAACGTCGCTGTCGGCACGATCTTCTCCGTGCTCGTGCACGATTCCGCGCAGCCGCCGCAACTGCAGGACTTCCTGCAGATCGGCAAGAAGCAGGTCGCGGCGGGCTACGCGATCTACGGGCCGTCGACCCTGCTCGTGCTGACCGTCGGCCGTGGCACGCACGGCTTCACCCTCGATCGCGAGATCGGCAATTTCATCCTCACCCATCCGAACCTCAGCGTGCCGAACGAGACCAGCGAGTTCGCGATCAACACCTCGAACGAGCGCTTCTGGGAACCGCCGATGCAGCGCTACGTCGAGGAGTGCAAGGCCGGCAAGACCGGTCCGCGCGAACGCGACTTCAACATGCGCTGGATCGCATCGATGGTCGCCGAAGTGCATCGCATCCTGATCCGCGGCGGCGTGTTCATGTATCCGCGCGACAGCAAGGCACCGAACAAGTCCGGGCGCCTGCGCCTGCTCTACGAGGCCAACCCGATGGCGATGCTGATCGAGCAGGCCGGCGGTCTCGCCTCGACCGGACGCGGTTGCCTGCTCGAAAAACAACCCGAGCAATTGCACCAGCGCGCGCCGGTCATCCTCGGCTCGCGCTGCGAGGTCGAACGCATCGAACGCTACCACCACGAGTACGACAAGGGCGAAGACCAGCCGTTCGTCTCGCCGCTGTTCAACGAACGCTCGCTGTTCCGTCCGGAAGCCCGAGCCTGAGAGGGGAACGCGATGTCCACCAAACACCCGATCCTCGTCATCACCGGCTCCTCAGGTGCAGGTACGACCACGGTGATGTCGAGCTTCATCAACATCTTCCGCCGCGAAAACCTGACCGCGCAGCTCGTCGAGGGCGATGCATTCCATCGCTACAACCGCCTGGAGATGCGCCAGCAGATGAAAGAGGCCGAGGCGCGCGGCGATCGCCACTATAGCCATTTCGGTCCCGAGGCGAATTTGTTCAAGGAACTCGAAGACCTGTTTCGCGACTACGCGGAAAGCGGTGGCGGACGCACGCGCAAATACCTGCACGATCCGGCCGAGGCTGCGCCGTACAAGCAGGATCCTGGCACATTCACGCCATGGGAAGACGTCAAGCCGAACACCGACCTGCTGTTCTACGAAGGCCTGCATGGCGCGGTCGTCGACGGCGACGTCGACGTGGCCAAGTACGCCGACCTCAAGGTCGGCGTCGTGCCCATCCTCAATCTCGAATGGATCCAGAAACTGCATCGCGACCAGCGCATGCGCGGTTACTCGCAGGAGGCGGTGACCGACACGATCCTGCGCCGCATGCCCGATTACGTCAGTCACATCTGCCCGCAGTTCTCGCGCACGCACGTGAACTTCCAGCGCGTGCCCACCGTGGACACGTCCAATCCGTTCATCGCGCGCAGCATCCCGACCGCCGACGAGAGTTTCCTCGTCATCCGCTTCGCCAATCCGAAGGGCATCGATTTTCCGTACCTGCTCAGCATGCTGCACGACTCGTTCATGAGCCGGCCGAATACGATCGTCGCGCCGGGCGGAAAAATGGGCCTCGCGATGGAACTGATCTTCACGCCGATGATCCTGCAGTTGCTGGATCGCAAACGCCGCGCGCTTGCTGCCTGAGCGCGACCATGGAGACGCAGCAGAAATGAATGCCGAACTGAAAACGAGTGCAATTCCCGAACGTGATCTGACTAACGCGATCCGTTTCCTCGCCGCCGACGCGGTGCAGGCGGCGAATTCGGGCCATCCCGGTGCGCCGATGGGCATGGCCGAAATCGCACTGGTGCTCTGGCGCAATCACCTCAAGCACAACCCGGGCAATCCCGCGTGGCCCGATCGCGACCGCTTCGTGCTCTCGAATGGCCACGGCTCGATGCTGCTCTATGCACTGCTGCATCTGACCGGTTACGACTTGCCGATCGAGGAGATCCAGCACTTCCGCCAACTGCACTCCCGCACGCCGGGGCATCCCGAATACGGCATGACGAGCGGCGTCGAAACGACGACCGGGCCGCTCGGTCAAGGCCTGACCAATGCAGTCGGCATGGCGCTGGCCGAGGCGCTGCTCGCGCGCGAGTTCAATCGCGACGGGCACACGATCGTCGATCACCACACCTACGTGTTCCTCGGCGACGGCTGCCTGATGGAAGGCATCTCGCACGAGGCCTGCTCGCTCGCCGGCACGCTCGGACTCGGCAAACTCATCTGCTTCTACGACGACAACGGCATCTCGATCGATGGCCATGTCGAGCACTGGTTCGCCGACGACACGCCGCGGCGCTTCGAGGCCTACGGCTGGCATGTCGTGCGCAACGTCGACGGCCACGACACCGCCGCGATCGAACGCGCGCTGCTCGAAGCGAAAACGATCGCCGACCGGCCGAGCCTGATCTGCTGCAAAACCGTCATCGGCAGGGGCGCGCCGACCAAGGCCGGTACGCATGACGTGCACGGCGCGGCCCTGGGCAACGACGAGATCGCCGCCGCGCGCAAGGCGCTGCATTGGCCGCACGCGCCATTCGTCGTGCCGGCCGAAGTCTACGCAGGCTGGGATGCGCGCCGCGAGGGCGCGCAGCGCGAAGCGCAATGGCAGCGGGCGTTCGACGCCTACGCAAACGCGCATCCCGAACTGGCAGTCGAGTTCCTGCGCCGCATCGCCGGCGAGCTGCCGCGCGGCTGGCAGGAATACGCGCGGGAAAAACTTCACGCCGTGCAGCAGGCCGCGCCGAATATCGCCACGCGCAAGGCCTCGCAGAACGCGCTCGACCTGCTGCAGCCGCAGCTGCCCGAATTGCTCGGCGGCTCGGCCGACCTCACCGGCTCGAACCTGACCAACTTCAAGGGCGCCGTCGCCGTGCGCAAGGGCGATACGGGTCCGGGCTACGGCAACCACATCAACTACGGCGTGCGCGAGTTCGGCATGAGCGCGATCATGAACGGTATCGCGCTGCACGGCGGCTACATTCCCTACGGCGGCACCTTCCTCACGTTCTCGGACTACAGCCGCAACGCGATCCGCCTGTCCGCACTGATGGGCCTGCGCGTGATCTACGTGTTCACCCACGATTCGATCGGCCTCGGCGAGGACGGCCCGACGCACCAGCCGATCGAACACGTCGCGAGCCTGCGCCTGATTCCGAGCTTGCACGTGCAACGCCCCTGCGATGCGACCGAAACGCTCGCCGCCTGGATCGCCGCGCTCGAACACAAAAACGGTCCAACTTGCCTGATCCTGTCGCGACAGAACCTGCCGAGCCAGCCGCGCACGCCGGCGCAGATCGCGGCAATCGCGCGCGGCGGCTATGTGCTGGCCGATGCCGAAGGTGGGCGTCCCGATGCGGTCGCGATCGCGACCGGCTCGGAAGTCGCACTCGCAGCCAAGGCACGCGAGATTCTTGCGCACGAAGGCATCCGCTTGCGCGTCGTGTCGGTCCCCGACCTCAAGACATTCGACGCGCAGCCAGCCGAGTATCGCGCCAGCGTGCTGCCCGCAGGCGTGCCGCGCGTCGCGATCGAAGCCGGCGTCACCGGCTCGTGGCATCGCCTCGTCGGCGACAGCGGCCGCGTCATCGGTATCGAACGCTTCGGCGAATCCGCGCCGGCCGACAAACTGTTCGACCTGTTCGGTCTTACCGCGGCCAACGTCGCCGAACAGGTGCGCGAACTCGTCGCCGCTGCAGCGGGGGCCGATCGATGAGCGGCATCCGTATCCGTGCCGTACTGTTCGATCTCGACGGCACTCTCGTCGATTCCGCGCCGGACATCGCCGCGGCGATGAACCGCGCGCTCGAGGAATTCCACCTGCGCAGCCTGTCGCTCGCGGAAATCGCCGCGCGCATCGGCAAGGGACCGCGCGTGCTCGCCCAGCGCGTGCTCGCCGTGCAGCCGGGCCTGCTCGACGAGGCGGCGCGCGAACGCCTGATTGATCCGCTGCTCTCGACTTACCTCGACCACTACAGCGTGGCGATCGGCAATCACGGTCGATTGTTCCCGCACGTGGCGGAGACGCTGCACGCGCTGCGCGCGCGCGGGCTCAAGCTCGCCGTGGTGACCAACGCGCTGCAGCTGCCCGCGCAGTCCATCCTCGAACGTTACGGCATCGTCGATGCAATCGATCTGCTGCTCGGCGGCGACCGCGTGATCAATCGCAAGCCGCATCCCGAGGCGCTCGAAACCGCCTGCCAGTGGCTCGGGGTCGATGTCGACGCAACGGTGATGGTCGGCGACTCGAACAACGACGTTGCCGCAGCGCGCGCCGCGGGTTGCGAGATCGTCTGCGTGCCCTACGGCTACAACGAAGGCCGCTCCATCGCTGCGCTGGATTGCGACATCGTGGAAAATTTCGCCTTCCTGCCGGGCTGGATCGCGACGCACGAGAGCCGCTCGCTTGCGCTTTGCCGCGAAGACACACACTGAATTCCGATCGACTCCATGAGGTAACCCGATGGCCTTTGTCAGTCTGCGTCAATTGCTCGACCACGCCGCCGAACACGGCTATGGCGTACCCGCGTTCAACGTCAACAATCTCGAACAGATCCACGCAATCATGCAGGCTGCGCAGGAAACCGACAGCCCGGTGATCCTGCAGGCTTCGGCCGGCGCGCGCAAATACGCGGGCGAACCTTACTTGCGCCACATGGTGCTCGCTGCGGTGGAAGCGCATCCCGACATCCCGCTCGTGCTGCATCAGGATCACGGCGCCTCGCCGGGCGTCTGCCAGGCCTCGCTCGTCTCCGGTTTCACCTCGGTGATGATGGACGGCTCGCTGCTCGAAGACCAGAAGACGCCGGCAAGCTACGACTACAACGTCGACACTACGCGCTTCGTCACGCGCATGGCGCATCCGGTCGGCGTTTCGGTCGAGGGCGAACTCGGCTGCCTCGGCTCGCTCGAAACCGGCATGGCCGGCGAGGAGGACGGCGTCGGCGCCGAAGGCAAGCTCGATCATTCGATGCTGTTGACCGATCCCGACCAGGCCAAGGATTTCGTCGAAAAAACGAAGGTCGATGCACTCGCCATCGCGATCGGCACCTCGCACGGCGCCTACAAGTTCACACGCAAGCCGACCGGCGACATCCTCGCGATCGACCGTATCCGCGCGATCCACGAGAAGATCCCGAACACGCATCTGGTCATGCACGGATCGAGCTCGGTGCCACAGGAATGGCTCGCGATCATTCGCGAATACGGCGGCGACATCAAGGAAACCTACGGCGTGCCGGTCGAGGAGATCCAGCGCGGCATCAAGAACGGCGTGCGCAAGATCAACATCGATACCGACATCCGCCTGGCGATGACCGGCGCGATGCGCCGCGCCTTCGCCAAGGACGCCAGCGAATTCGATCCGCGCAAGGCACTCAAGGCCGCGACCGCCGCTGCCAAGGACATCTGCAAGGCGCGCTTCGTCGAGTTCGGCTGCGCGGGTCAGGCATCGAAGATCAAGCCGGTAGCGCTAGAGAAAATGGCCCGGCGCTACCACTGATGAATGCATTCGCAAGCGTCGCGAGCGGACGCAGCTTGCGCGCGCTGATCTTCGATGTCGACGGAACTCTGGCCGACACCGAACGCGACGGCCATCGCGTCGCGTTCAACCGCGCCTTCGCCGACGCGGGTCTGGATTGGCATTGGGATGCCGCCCGCTACGGCGAACTGCTCGCCGTGGCGGGCGGCCGCGAACGCATCCTGCATTTCATCGACAGCGATGCCACGCATATTCCCTGCGCCGAGCGCGAGGCGCTCGCGCGCGACCTGCACGCACGCAAGACCACGCAATATCTGCGACTCGTCGAATCCGGCGAAGTGCGCCTGCGCCCCGGCGTGGCGCGCCTGATCGACGAGGCACATGCCGGTGGACTGCGACTCGCGATCGCGACCACGACATCGCGCGCCAACATCGACGCGCTGTTCGCGCACTCGCTGCCCGACGCAGGCGGCTGGTTCGAGGTGATCGCAACGGCGGACGAAGCGCCGAACAAGAAACCCGACCCGCAGGTGTACCGCTACGTCCTCGATCGGCTCGACCTGCATGCGGACGAATGTCTGGCTGTCGAGGACTCGGCGCCGGGACTGCGCGCCGCGCGCGCCGCGGGTATAGCGACGATCGCGACCGTCAACGACTACACACGCGACCAGGATTTCAGCGGCGCACTCGTCGTACTCGCCGACCTGAGTGCGGTCGGCCTGCCGCAACTTCGCGCCTGGCACGCGTCGATCCGATAAGCCGCGTCAGCGGCGCGCGCATTCCGACGATGGTCGAAAAGAAAAACCCGCATTGCTGCGGGTTTTTCCGTGCGCAACGTTGCAAACCGCGATCAGAACGGAATCTCGTCGTCATCGAAATTGTCTGCCGGTGCCTGCGCTGGTGCATTACGCGGCGCCGGTGCGGACTGTGGGCCACGTGCGGGGCCGCGCTCGCGTTGCGCGCCGTAACCGCCACCGCCACCACCGCCTCCGCCACTATAACCGCCACCCTCGCCGCCACCGCCCTCGCGGCCGCCAAGCATCTGCATCTCGTCGGCGACGATCTTGGTCGAGTAGCGCTTGACCCCGTCCTTCTCGTATTCGTCGGTGCGCAGGCGGCCTTCGACATAGACCTGGCGGCCCTTCTTCAGGTACTCGCCTGCGATCTCGGCGAGACGGCCGAAGAATTCGACGCGATGCCACTCGGTGCGCTCCTGCTGCTCGCCGGTCTGCTTGTCCTTCCACGACTCGCTGGTCGCGATGCGGATCGATGTGACTGCGTTGCCGTTGGGCATGTAGCGCGTCTCCGGATCGGCACCGAGATTGCCCACGAGGATGACTTTGTTGATGCCGCGTGCCATATGTTTTCTTCTCCGATCCGACGCGATTGTATGGGCCAAATGATAACACGCGCGGGCGCCGGCTTCGTCCGAAACCGACGCCACTCCGTGTACGAAAAAGCCGACGCGGGGATGCAGGCAGCCAGCGATTTGGCGCTATCATGCCCGAGCTGGACGAAGGCTGCCCGCCGCTGCGAGATGGCATGAACGACTTGGCGATCGACTTCCTCGACGACTGGAATGCGCAATTGCCGGCCGACGCGCGCGCGCTGGCAGACCAGCTTTTCCCGCTGTTCTACGACGACCTGCGCCGCCTCGCCCACCGCGAACGCCATCGCGTCGGCGCCGGCGCCACGATGCAGACGACCGCGCTGGTCAACGAAGCCTACCTGAAGTTGCGCCGCGGACAGGCCTGGGAGACCGACTCGCATTTCCTGCGCGCGGCGGCGTTGGCGATGCGCCACGCGCTGGTCAACCATGCCGAGACTCGGCAGGCGGCCAAGCGTGGCGGCGGCGTGGAAGCGCTGCCGTTGACCGCGGCGCTGGACGTGGCGACCGATTCGGATGCCTCGATCCTGGCATTGAACGAGGTGCTCGGCCGGCTGGCGCAGGAATCGCTGCGCCTTGCGCAAGTCGTCGAATGCCGCTATTTCGCCGGCTACAGCGACGTCGAAACGGCGCGCGCGCTGGGCATCTCCGAGCGCAGCGTGCGTGGCGACTGGGCGCTGGCTCGCGCCTGGTTGCACCGCGAGCTGGCGGCAAAAGCCTGATGCGCGGGAATTTTCATTTTGCCGCCAATCGATGCAAGTCGCGGCGTTGAGTGGTCGGGCTGGAAGGGTCGTCGTAGCGCACGCTCAAGGCTGCAGCCTGGTCTTCGATCTGCTGTGCGCCATCGAAATCGCCAGATGCGGCCAATACGTCGGCGCGGATGCGTTGCAGGTACGGTCCCATGCGCATGTCGCGGAAGCCGGTGACTTCATTCCAGATGGAAAGCGCGGTCGCGCTCTCGCGTTGCGCGAGATCATGGTCGCCGAGCGTGAGCGCGGCGCGAGCCAGGCCTCCGTGTGCAAGCGCGACGTGCGCGAGTTTGCGATCCGCTGCCGCACCGACGACAGCCGCGAACTGTTCCTTCGCCGCAGCGGGTTCACCCTCTTCAAGCAACAAGCGCCCGTAGCTTTCGCGCGCGGCCATCGTCGCCTGATCGCTATCCTGCTGGTGAGCAAGATAGTCGTCTAGCGAGGCCTTGAGCTCGCGGCGTGCGTCGTCGCGCCGCTGTGCACGCAGATAGGCTTCTCCGAGAAAACGTCGCGCCTGGCGGTAGCCCTGGGCATCGGTGCGTTCCGCTTGCTGGTAGCGGGCCACGGCTTCGAGTTCCGGAATGGCTTCGGCGGCGCGCCCTTCGGCGCTGAGGCGGTCGCCGTGAAAGAGCCGGATCAGCACGGTGTAGTGATCGAGCTTGTCGAGCGGCTGCAAGTTCGGCATCAGTCGCGCGTATTCCCGCCATGCCTTCTCGCGCTCGCCGGCAAGATGCGCGGTACGTGCGGCATAGCCGCGCTGGAAGAGCGCTTCGCGCGAATCGGCGCCGCTCGTACGCTCGGCGTAGTCGGCGGAATAAGCAAAGGCCGAGGCGGCCTCGCTGTAGCGCCCTGCCTGTTGAAGGGTCAGACCCAAGCTGCCCCAGAGCGACACCAATTTGGCGTCGTCGTGTTCGGGCAGTTTCTCGACAAGGCCCAGGCCGCGCCGGAGAGTGGCGATACTCTCGTCGATTCGGCCCTGACGCTGCTGGAAGTTGCCCAATTCGAGCAACGCGGTGACATGGCTGCGCGCAAGAGGTGCGCCCGCTTCGAATATTGCGTCTGCACTCGTGAAGGCGGCTTCGGCAGCCGATTGTTGTGCGTCGTCGACCTGCAGGCGTCGACCCTCGTTGTTCCACCAGATGCCACGCCGCGGCGCATCGCTATCATGCGCGGCATCGAGCAGTGCTTCGGCCGCCGCCTGTGCTTTGGCGCAGTCCTGCAGCGTCCGCGTTTGCGCGGCGCAGGCGCGCTGAGCGGCTTGCACAGCCGCATCGAGCACGTTGGGGTGATACGGGCCGTAGTGTTGACGGGTCAGATCCAGTTCACGCTCTTCCAGCTTGTCCGCGGCTGCGCCTTCGTTGAGTTCGCGGTAGATGTCGGCAGCGGTACGCAGCAGGTCGATGCGCGTATCCGGATCGTCGGCGAAGCGCTGGTCGATCCGGCCGGCGGAAATGTCGAGCAGCTCGCGCGCGGTGATCTGCCCACGCGGCTTGTCGCTGGCGATGCGCGGATCGCTGGCTTGGAACACGCCGAGCAGAAAGTCTTTCACCGCGTTGGCGCGATGCGCTTCTGACTCCGCGCGCCGCGATTGCCACAACGTCCCGGCCAGCCCAGCCGCAAGCGCAACGATCAGCGCCGCCGCCGCCGCGATGGCCCAGCGATAGCGTCGCAACACGCGCCCGAACACATACATACGCGCGCCATCGCGCGCGAGTACGGGTTCGTGCGCGCGATGGCGTTGCAGGTCGAGCTTGACACCGTTGACCGTGTCGTAGCGATGCGCGCTTTCGCGACGCAGGCATTTGCCGACGATCGCATCGAGATCGCCGGCCAGAGCATTCGCCGGCACCGGCGCGTCGACCTTGTCGCGGACTGTGCGGCTCGGCTGAGGCGCCTCGCGATCGAGCAGGGCCAACGCTTGCGTCGAAGGCAGTCCGGTTTTGCGCAACGGGCGTTCGCCAGTCAAGAGTTCGAACAGCAGCACGCCGAGTGCATACACGTCGGTCGCCGTCGTCACCGGCTCGCCGACCAGTTGTTCTGGTGCGGCGTAGTCGAGCGTGAATGGCGCGATCGTCATCGTCGGATCGGCCGCGCTCGACGAGGCACTCGCATCGATCAACTTGGCGATGCCGAAATCGAGCAGTTTGACCTTGCCTTCGGCGTCGACCAGCGTGTTGGCCGGTTTCAGGTCGCGATGGATGACGAGGTTGCGGTGGGCGTAGGCCACTGCGTCGCAGACCTGCACGAACAGATCGAGGCGTTCGTGCAGCGTCGCACGGCGCGCGTTGCAATGCTCGATGAGCGAAATACCTTCGACGAATTCCATCACCGTGTACGGACGACCATCCGGTGCCACGCCGCCATCGAGCAGGCGCGCGATGCCGGTGTGATCGAGGCGCGCGAGGATCTGTCGCTCGGCGTGGAAGCGCGCCAGTTCGCCGATCGCCTCAAAGCGCAGCAATTTGAGCGCGCCGCGTTGGCTGAACTCGGTTTCGGCTCGCATCGCAGCGTAGACCTCGCCCATGCCGCCGCGGCCGACGAGCTTCTCGATGCGCCAAGCGCCAATGCGCGTGCCTGCGGCAAGCGAGGGCGCGATCGCCGCCGCTTCCGCGCCATCCGCAGCGAGCGGAGGCGTGTCGAGCACGCCCTGTGCTGCGTCGGCTCGCAGCAATTCCTCGACTTCGCGCCGCAGTTCGGCATCGTCGCCGCTGGCGCGCGCGAGCCAAGCCGCGCGTTCTGCCTGCGGCAACGTCAGACCCTGCGCAAACAACCGTTCCAACCGCTCCCAGCGTTCGCGTTGCACGACCGTTTCCCCGGAACAACATTCTGCCGATCGCGATACTGCACCTTTCCGCGTGACTTGCAAATGACCGGGACACCACGACGCGTTGCCGGATTTGGCGCCGTTTCCTGTATCAGTTACGGACAGCGGCAAACGGTGACTGACAAGACATGCAAAACGCGAAAGAAGAACGGGCATCGGCGTCTGCCGTGTGCGCGCGCGTGCTGATCGCAACGATATTGAGCCTCGCCTGCGCGCCAGCCTTCTCCGCGCTCACCGTCGGTGCAGGCTCATCACTGCAATACGCCGACGGCGCGCTCGACCTCGGCTGTTCGGATCTGATCATTGCCGGTTCTGCCGCAGGCGGCAGCGGCAACGTCACAGGGATCGCCAACGTCGCCGTCGCCGCAGGCGGAACGTTTGCGCCGGGCGCGACCTGGATCGCGCTTGGCGGTGACTTTTCCGATGCGGGTACGTTTGCGCCAGGCACCAGCGTCATCGATATCGTCGATGCCTGCGGCAACGGCACGAGCACCGTGTCGGGTGTAACGAGTTTCTACGACTTGCTCGTCAGCACGACAACCGGCAAGCAACTCGTACTGCCCGCCATGCTGACGCAGGAAGTGACACATGCGCTGACCTTGCAAGGCGCGCCCGGAAACCTGCTGAACGTGCTCAGTACCTCCGCGGGCCAACAAGCTCTACTCAATGTGAGCACGAGCGCCGCGCAATCCATTGCCTACGTCGACGCGCGCGACGACAAGGCGAGCGGCGCGACGATCGCGCCGGGCACGGCGGTGAGCTATCACTCGGTCGACAGCGGCGATCTGACCAATTGGTTCGTCAATGCCGTGACCGGATCTGGCGGTGGTGCCGCGCCCGCACCCACGTTGGGTCGTTGGGCTGCGTTGCTGCTCGCTGCACTGTTGGCCGCATTCGCATGGAAACGATCACACCCTTCATAGAACGCGATGACTGATCGATGCGCCCGTCTTGCCTGCACGCTCGTCATTCCCGCTCAGTCGGCAGGAATGAGCAAGAGCCGAAATATCAACCTTGACCGAAGGAACCCAGCATGTCGTCAAATTTTGCCATACCGTGCGGCGCGATCGCACTGCTGATCGCCAGCGCCGCCGCCGGGGCCGCCGACGTGACCGTAACACCAGCCGCAAGCAGCGGCTTCGTCGTAAGGGATGCAACCGGTGCGAACGAACGGCTGCGCGTGCAAGAGTCCGGCGCGATCACGCTGCCCGGAGTGCCCGGTGCCGCGGCGCAATCGACAAACTTGTGCATGAGCGGCACGGGACTGCTTGGACCATGCGGCGGCGGCGGTGACTCCTCCTACACCGCCGCGACGGGCTTGAGCCTGACCGGCACCACCTTCTCCGTCGCCCCAACGTATCAGCTGCCGCAAGGATGCGGAAGCAACCAGATTCCGCAATGGAACGGCAACGCCTGGGCCTGTGCCACAGCCGCGGGCGCCGCGCTACCCGCCGGCACCTACGATCAGACCGTGCGCTACAACAGTAGCAATACGCTGGTGGCAAACAACATGCTGCTGGCGTTCGCTGACGGGGGACTGTTGGCCGGCGGCACAGCCGGTACCGGCAGCATTCCGACGACCGGAGCGGGCACGCGCATGATGTGGTATCCGAAGAAGGAGGCATTCCGTGCGGGCCACGTTGGCGGCACGGAGTGGGACGACGCCAATATCGGCAACAACTCGGTCGCGATGGGTACCGACACGAAAGCGAGCGGCCCGAATTCGATCGCGACGGGTTCTTTCACGACGGCTAGTGGTGGTGCTTCGACGGCGATGGGTGCCGCCACGACGGCCAGCGGCGGCGAGGCGGTTGCCATGGGCGATACCACTACCGCCAGCGGCACGGATTCGACAGCGCTTGGCTTCACCACGAACGCGAACGGTGATTTTTCCACAGCGATGGGCAACATGACGACCGCGAGTGGCAAGAATTCGACCGCGATGGGTCAGAACACAACGGCGGATGGCGACAATTCGGTCGCGATGGGAAGTTATTCCAGCAACAACGGCTATGCACATTCGTTCATCTGGAGCAACGGCGCTTCGGCGCCGAATCAGGTCATGAACGATGCGCCCGGTCAATTCTTCGTGAACGGTACGTCCAAGTTCGTCGGCTTCATGAACGTCACCGCAAAGTTGCGAGTCGGTACAGACTTGGAAGTCGATGGCGATGGCTCCTTCAATCCGCCATATGACAGTGACAACTTCTTTAATGCATCCGGCCTTGATGCGAACGCCAAATTCGGCTGCGGTTGCAATGGTGCTGCGATCTATGCCCCCAACAACGTCGTCGCATCGATGGGTTTTAATGTGCTTTCCGACGTGCGCATCAAAAATATCACCGGCCGCAGCGACTCGACTCGTGACCTCGCCACGCTGAACGCGATCGAAATCACCGACTACACGATGAAAGACCGGGCGCGCTTCGGCAATCAGCGCCACAAGAAGGTGATCGCGCAACAGGTGGAGCAGATCTTTCCGCAACTCGTCAGCAAGCACACTGGTTTCATCCCCGACGTGTACAAGGTCGCGGGCAAGATCGTGCCGGTCGAGGGTGGCTACAAACTCGGCTTCGATGCACCGCACGGCATCGCCACAACGGCGAAAAAACTCAAACTGCTGCCTGAAGGCCGCGGCACGCTCGAAGAGGTAGACGTGCTGGCGGTGCCGTCGGACAGCGACGTGATCGTCAAGGCGTCCGGCTGGACGGCCGAGCGCGTATTCGTCTACGGCGAGGAGGTCGACGATCTGCGCATGGTCGACTACGACGGCTTGGCGGCGCTCAACGTCTCCGCGACGCAGGAACTGAGCAAGCGTATGGACCTGCAGCAGGCGCGGCAATCCGAGCTCACCGCGCAGCTCGCGGACAAGGACGCGCAGATCGAAGCATTGCACAGCGACCTCGCCGCACAGAAGACGCGCATCGTTGCGCTTGAATCTGTTGCTGGCGATCTTGCCACGCTGAGCCGCGAACTCGCCGAGATGCACGCGCAATTGCGCGCCCTGCAAGCGCCTGCACACAGTCGCGCCGCTCTGGCAGCCTATCCGCGTCGCAGGCATGAGAACAGCAGCGCGTTTGTCGCGGTGGTGCAACCGTAGGCTTACGTCTGTTCGGGCGGACACAGAGCCGCTGCGCATTGCCGGATTTCGCACCGTTTCCTGTAACGGTATGCCGGGGGTTTGTTTCCCATTTCGACTGGAGACTTCAATGAACTCAATCCGACTTCGAGCCGCACGCAAAGCGGCCATCGGCATCGCCTTCGCATGGATCGCATGCATCGCCCCGCTCGCCTTTGCCGAAACGCTGGCGTACTGGAATCCGACAGGAACCCTGAATACCAGCTCGCCGTTGCCACCGACGACCGTATCCGCGAACTTGTCGTCTGCCGGAAACCTGTCGGGCGGACCCGGCCTGACCGGCGGGTCCTGGGCCAACGCCTACGCGCTCGACAACTGGCCGACCGGCGCGCTGGACACCAATGACTATCTCGCCTTCTCCACCACCGGCAACAACATCGCTTATTCGACCGTCGTCTTCTCGCTGTACAACAACTATGACGGAAGCGGTAGCTGGGAAATTCGCTCGAGCATTGACGGTTACGCGAGTGCACTGGACTCGGGGACATTTTCCGGCATCTTCGCCGGCGGCGAGCTGATCACGGCCAATGTCGGCGCATTGGGCACATACAGCGGCACTGTCCAGTTCCGCCTCTATACGTTCAACAACTCCGGCGCCACCAATCCGTTGCAACGCGGTATCCGCGGCACCGGCGGAGGCGGACAAGGGCTGTCGGTGAACGGGTCCGCTGCGAGCCCAAGCAGCAGCACAACGACAACGACGCTGAGCGCCAACCCGACTCAGGCTGCGCTCGGGCAAAGCATCCAGTTCGTGGCCACCGTCAGTGCGTCGGTGACAGTCACCGACGCAATCGCTGCCGCTTCCGCGAATGCGTCCCCCGTCGTCGGACCAGGCAAGCGCGGCAGCGCAATCGCCGCGACCCCGAGCGGCAGCGTTACGTTCTTTGACGGCGCCAGCGCGCTTGGCAGTGCGCCGCTGAGTGGCGTCACCGCGACGTTTGCCAGCGCCAGCCTCGCGGTCGGCACGCATAGCATCACCGCGCAGTATTCAGGCGACGCCAGCTATGACCCGAGCACCAGCGCTGCGGTAAGCGTGAACATCACCGCTCCGCCGACCAACGCACCCTCCGTTGCCGCACCGATGCTCGCACCGGGCACGCTGCTCGCGCTCGTCGCAGCGCTCGGCGCATCGGCCTTGTTCGGAATGCGCGGCCATCGGTCCGGCAAGCGGCGGGAAGATTTTTGACGACCGCCGGGCCGGACACACGGTTTGCGCGGTTCGATGCTTTCAAGGCTGAGATAGGGGCGCCACGAATCGAGCCTCTCTCTCAGCCATGTCAATTCGACGGTACGATCGGCAGTTCGATGTAGCTCGCGTCCGCACCGCCGCGGTAGATGCGTTGCGTTGCTTTGACATAGTCGCCGGGCTTGGCGAAGAATACATTCGGCACGAAGGTCTGCGGATTGCGGTCGTAGAGCGGAAACCAGCTCGACTGCACCTGCACCATGATGCGATGCCCCGGCTCGAACACATGGTTCGCGGTCGGCAGGCCGAACTTGTATACCAGCGGCTGGTTCGCGGCGATCGCTTCGGGCTTTTCGAAGCTCGTGCGGTAGCGGCCGCGGAAGATGTCCATCGAAACACCGAGTTCGTAGCCGCCCATTTCGGGACGCGACGGCACTGTTTCGGGATAGACGTCGATCAACTTGACCACCCAGTCGCTGTCGGTGCCGCTGGTCGAGGCGACAAGATGGACTTGCGGCGCACCGCCGATGTGCAACGGCTGCTTGAGCGGCTC